>LNFM01000376.1_pt1 | contig 195213 bp, 171 predicted proteins | sample 596031 | NCBI WGS metagenome assembly LNFM01 (sample SAMN04254537, study PRJNA301005) | activated carbon metagenome | isolation source: dual media filters at the Ann Arbor, Michigan drinking water treatment plant | place: USA: Ann Arbor
TCGCAGGCCCGAACGTTCGCGGCAGCAAGCGCGTGGCCGTGATCGGTGCCGGCGCCTGCGGCCTCTGCGCGGCGAAGTACCTGCTCGAAGTCGGCTTCGGCGTGACCGTGTTCGAGATCGGCTCCCAGATCGGCGGCATGTGGTGCTACGGCAATGACAACGGTCGCTCGTCGGCGTACAGAACCCTGCACATCAATACTTCACGCGGTGTCACCCGCTTCAGCGATCTCGACTTCGATCCTTCGACACAGGATTTCCCGGATCACGTCGACATGCACCGCTACCTCGTCGCGTATGCCGACCGCTTCGGCGTGACGCCGCACATCCGCTTCAACCGCCGCGTCACGGCGTTGCAGCCCCGATTCGAACCGAGCACGGAGCATCCGCGTTGGGAAGTCGCACTCGCCGACGGCGCCAGCGAAGTCTTCGATGCGGTGATCGTCGCCAGCGGGCATCTCACGCAACCCCTGCATGTTCCCGAGCTGCAGTCCTTCGGCGGCGAATACCTCCACGCCCACGACTACAAGGCGCCCGAACCCTTCGTCGGCAAGCGCATCTGCGTGGTCGGTATCGGCAACAGCGCTTGCGACATCGCAAGCGACGTCTGCGTCACGTCGCCGCGATGCGTGCTGGTCGCACGCTCGGGCGTCGTCATCCTGCCGAAACTCATGTTCGGCCGCGCTTTCACCGACATCACCGCGCGCATCCAGCGCCCATGGATTCCGCGGCGACTGCGCCGCCGCCTGATCCGCTTCCTCGTCTGGCTCGCGCACGGCGACATGGCCAGGCTCGGGTTCAAGCGTCCGACGGCACTCACGCACGTCACCTCCAACGCCACGGTGGTCGCGGACATCGCCTACCGCCGCATCGCGGTCAAGCAAGGCATCCAGTCGATCGAGGACAAGCGCATCCGCTTCGTCGACGGCACCGAGGAGGAATTCGACGTGCTGATCGCCGCCACCGGCTATCGCATCGATCTCGACTTCGTCCCCCGGCAGATCGTGCACGCCGACGACAATCGTCTCGATCTCTACATGCGCATCGTGCCGCCGGCGTGGCCGGGGCTCTACTTCATGGGCTTCTTCAACACCGACACCGCGCTCAACATGGTGTTCGAGCATCAGGCGCGCTGGGTGCGCGAGCTGCTGCTGGACAATGCGCGCCTCCCCGACGTTGAAACGATGCGCCGCTCGATCTCAGAACGGACAGCCTGGTACGCGAAGCAGTACAAGGACAGCATTCGGCACTCGATCGAGGAGGAGCACGTGCGCTATCTCACCGATCTCAAGACGACGCTGCGTGCGATGAAACGCGCGTCGTCGGAAACGCCCGCGCGTGGCGCCTGAACAATCGATTCTGCGCTAACCGAACAACGGATTCGCCTCACCGAACGCATCGATGGCCGTGCCCGTGATCGCCCCGCTTTCATTGCCGGCCAGGAAGAGCGCAAGTTGGGCAATGCTCTCGGGCGTCCCGATTTTCGAGTGCCGAGGGCGCCCATTGCCCTTGAACGCCTCCCGATAGCCCTCGGTATCCACCGCCCCCGGGCAGATGGCATTCACGTCGATCCCGTACTGCTTGATCTCGGCGGCCAGCGATTCCGTGAAGCTGATGAGCCCGGCCTTCGTAATTCGGTACGCGCTGCGTCCGGCCGCCCCCTTGCGCCCGCCGATGGAGGAGATGTTGATGATCTTGCCGTAGCCCCGATCCATCATCCCCGGCAGCAGCGCCTTCGTGATCAGGAAAGCGGCGATCAGGTTCACGTCGATCACCGACCGGAAAAGCCTGGGGTCGAACGCCGCCACCGGCGTGCTCGGATGGATGATCCCGGCGTTGTTGACCAGGATGTCGACACCGCCGAACGCGTCGATGGCCGCGGCGGCGAGGGCATCGATGTCGCTTTCGATACTCAGATCCGCCGGGACCACGAGCGTCCGCACGCCCAGCGCCTCCGCCTCCGCCTCCGCCGCGAGTGCTCTGAGCTTGGCCTCGCTGCGCGCCGTCACGACGACGTTGGCGCCGCTGCGTGCAAACGCCAGGGCCATCGCGCGTCCGAGCCCCTGGGAGGCGCCCGTCACCAAGGCCGTACGGCCTTCCAACTGGTTGTCGGTCAAAGGATAATCCTCACGTCGGGGATACGCCGGGCGTTCACTGTCGTGCAGCCCGCTGATCATCCGACGTCACAGCATCGAACACGGAGGCAGGCATGCGATATCTTCATACCATGGTACGCGTTTCGAATCTCGACGAATCGCTCAAATTCTTCGCGATGCTGGGTCTGCGCGAAGTACGCCGCACGGAGAGCGAGAAGGGCCGCTTCACCAACATCCATCTGGCCGCCACGGACGACTTCGATGCCGCCCAATCGGTGCGCGCACCTACGCTCGAACTCACGTACAACTGGGATCCCGAGGTTTACACGGGCGGGCGCAGTTTCGGTCACCTCGCCTTCGAGGTCGACGACATCTACGCCCTATGCCAGCAACTGATGGACAACGGCGTCACGATCAATCGCCCGCCTCGGGACGGCCACATGGCCTTCATCCGTACCCCCGACGGCATCTCCATCGAATTGCTGCAGAAGGCGGCGAAGCTCGCACCGCAGGAGCCCTGGGCATCGATGCAGAATACCGGCAGCTGGTGACACACCAGGGACGGGCCTCGGCTTCTTCCCGCATCGGCTCGAACGTAAACGTTAACGGGCGAACATTGCGGTCCGTGTCCGATACGCTACGCCCACGGCTTGCCGGCATTCGTATCGATCCACGCACGAGCCGCCTCCTCGGCAGCCGCGACCATCCGCTCGATCTCGGTCGCCTGAAAGGTGCTGGGCGTTTGCCCGCGATACACCTGTCGCCCACGATCGCCGTCTACCGACTGCCATATCGAGAATATTCCGCGGACGGCATCGTGCCGGCCGGGAAAGTACTTGGCGACGTCGGTATCCACCGTAATGCAGTAGTTCTTGTAGTCAAAGGTCGACATGGTTCTTCCCGACTTCCTCAAATCCTAACGAAGATGTGACATATGGCCGAAGCGCCTCATGCCGACGGCCGCATTTTGACTTGTTTTGCAATTTCGGCGGTTGAACACCCGGTCTATACCTGCATGTTCATGATGTCCTGGTATGCCGACACGAGCTTGTTGCGCACCTGCACCATCTGCTGGAACTGCACGCTCGCCTTCGACATGCCGATCATCACTTCGTGCAGCTGCACGCCCGGCTTGCCGAGTTCGAAGTCGGTCGTGAGTGCCTGCGACGCCTGCTGGGCCTGATTGACCTGATCGATCGAAGACTTGAGCACACTGGCGAAATCCGGCTTCGCTGCGGCGGCATCGACGCCAACGCCCTTGTTCGCCGAGACGCGTTCGGTGAGCTTTGTCGCGAGGCTTTGCGCAGCCCGCATCTGCCCGAGCAGCTGATCGACTTTGGTGTTGATTTCCATGATGCGTGTCTCCGCGTCGTCTTGGCCCCGGCGCGCCGCAGCACGCCGTGCCGGTCCTAAATCACGCCGTCCAATCGATACTGCTGCAGCTTGTAGCGCAGCGTGCGTTCGCTGATGCCCAGGCGCTGCACGGCGAGCTTGCGCGAGCCGCCCACTTCCCTGAGCGTTGCGAGGATGTGATCCCGTTCGAGCGTCTTGATGTCGGTCGCCGGCACGTCCGCTGCAACCGCGTTCGCTCGCAGCGCAGGAACGGACAACACGATGTCCGCGGCAGCGATGACATCACCCGTCGCCAGAATGAGCGCACGCTGCACCGTATTCTCCAGTTCACGCACGTTGCCGGGCCACGGGTGCGCGCGAAGCAGGCCTTCGGCTTCCACCGAGAAGCGCCGCTTGCGGCCCTCCGCGATGCGGGCGACGAAATGACGCGCCAGCGGCACGATGTCACGGGGGCGCTCGCGCAGCGGCGGTATGTCGAGCGGAAACACGTTGAGCCGGTAGAACAGGTCCTCTCGAAATTCGCCGTCGGCGACCATCTCCTGCAGATCGCGGTTGGTCGTCGCGAGCACGCGCAGGTCGAGGGGTATCGGCTTGCGGCCGCCTACGCGTTCCACTTCGCGTTCCTGCAGCACGCGCAGCAGCTTTGCCTGCAGGCCGAGCGGCATCTCCGAGATCTCGTCGAGCAGCAGCGTACCGCCGTTCGACTGCTCGAACTTGCCTGCCTGGGATTGCTGCGCGCCCGTGAAGGCGCCGCGCTCGTGGCCGAACAGGGTTGCTTCAAGAAGGTTCTCCGGGATCGCAGCGCAATTGATCGCAATGAACGGCCCCGAAGCGCGCGTGCTCATCGCATGGACGTAGCGCGCGAACATTTCCTTGCCGACACCGGATTCGCCGGTCAGCAGCACGGTGGCGGAAGACTTCGCGACGCGGGTCGCCAGATTCAGCACTTCGATCGTGCGGGGATCTTCAGCAATGAAGCCGCTCGGCGCCGCTTCGGAGGGAACGGTGAGCAGACGATTCGCCAGCGCCACGAGCGCCTCGGCTTCGATGGGTTTGCTCAGGTAGTCCGCCGCGCCGGCGCGCATCGCCTCGACCGCCTGCTCCACCATCCCGTACGCGGTCATCAATGCCACCGGCACCTCCGGGCGCCGCCGTCGGACTTCGGCGAGCAAGGCCAGCCCATCCATCGGCGCCATGCCGACATCCGAAATCACCAGGCCGACGTCCCGTGCGGCGAGCAGTTCGAGCGCGCTCGCACCATCGCTCGCACCGAGCACGGAAATGCCCGCCAGCTCCAGCGTGGCGCAAAGCGCTTCGAGCAGATGACGGTCGTCGTCGACGACCAGAACGGTTGCCATGCTTACGCTGCCTCCTTCGCGAACTCGCGCATTTGCGCTCGATCGAGTTCGCCTGCAGGCAGGCGTGCCGGTTGGACCGCCTGCGGCTTGCATTCCCTGGCACAGGGAAAGATCAGCGTAAAGCTCGTGCCGGCTTCCGGCGAGCTCGTCACGTCGATCGTGCCTCCATGCGCTTCGATGACGCTCTTGACGATTGCGAGGCCGAGTCCGGTGCCTTCCGAGCGGGTGCTGTAGAACGGCTCGAAGACGTGGGGGAGCACATGCTCGGGAATCCCCCCGCCGCTGTCCACGACCTGGATGCGTACACGCTTGCTGTTGGCCATGGCGCAGATGCGAACCTTCCCGCCCTGACTCGTGGCCTGCGCCGCGTTCTCGAGCAGGCTCAAAAGCGCGGCAGTCAGGCCGTGCCGATCACCGCGCAGGGCAACGCCTGCCGTATGATCCTCGCAGGAGAATCCTATCCCCCGCGAAGCCATCAGCGGCTGAACGACTTGCGCCGCCTCGCCGAGCAGCGTGCTGACGTCGATCTGCTGTTCGGTGGCCTGCTCGCCGCGCACGAAACGCAGCATGTCCCGGGTCACGCGCTCGAGCGAGCGCAATCGCGACAGGATCTTCTCGCTGAGGCTCGACCGATCGGTCAGGGTCAGCCCGGGCCGGTCCAACTGTCCGGCATAGAGCATCGCCGTGGACAAGGGCGTACGCAGTTGGTGCGCGAGGCGCGCAGCCATCTCGCCCATCGCGACCAACCGTTCCTGGCGCGCCTGGTCGACACGCGCCGTGTGTGCTTCGGTGATGTCGTGCAGCACGACGATGCGCTCGCCGCTTGCATCGACGACCCGATCCTGCACATCGATCCGGCAAGGCACATTGCCCGGCGTGATCCACTCGTTCGCGGTGCCTGCCGGTGCGAGCGTCGCGGCCACATCGCTCCATTTCCGGCCGACCGGCGACGCACCCAGCAATCGCGCTGCTGCCTCGTTGGCTTCGCGCACGCAGTCCTCGAGATCGATCACCACGACCCCGGCAGGCAGCGTCGCAAGCAACGCACCCTGGCGCTCGACCAGTGCCTGCTTGTTCAGCAGCTCGCGCGTCAGTTCGGCATTCGCATGGGCAAGCTGCTGGGTGAGTTCGTCGGCACGGGCACGCAGGCTTGCATAAGTGCCTTCGAGACGATCAGCCGCATCGGTAAACACGCGAAACGCTTCACGCAGCTGTACCTTGTCCACAGGTTCGGACTGTAGCGTCGAGACATCCGACCGCGTTTTCGTCCAGCGACGGTGCGCGGCGGCGATCACACCGTCCATCGCGGTGCCCAATCCGCGCACTTCGCGGTAGCCCCGACCGGCGCTCATGCGGCCCGTTGCAGTCTCGGCATAGCTATTTTTCATCGCTCGTTTCTCTGCGGATTTCTCGACGCAGGCAGGTTATCAATCAGAGCGTGCCGAGCGCCCCACGATAAGCCCGGCAAAGGCGGCTCTTTTTGCCGCTTGGCCTTGCCGGTCGCGCCGCCATACTCGCCAGCGTCGAACCTCCACCCATGCCCTCGTCGAACTGACCGAACACACCATGGCATCTCCCGTACAAGCCCTGTCGGAACATCTGGCCGATCTCAACAAGACGCCGATGCATCAGAAGCTCGGCTACCTCATCACGCTGGCGGCAGTCATTGCCGTGCTGGCCGGCATGTGGATGTGGAGCAAGACGCCGGACTACCGCCCCCTCTTCACGAATCTGAGCGAGAAGGATGGCGCCGGCGTCGTCGCCGCCCTCAGTCAGATGAACGTGCCGTACAAGCTCTCGGAGTCGGGCGGCGCAATCCTGGTCCCGGCGCACCAGTGGCACGACGTGCGGATGAAGCTTGCCGCGCAGGATCTTCCCCGCAACCACGCGAACGGCGGCTTCGAGGGCTACAGCAAGTTCGACAACCTGAAGTTCGGCTCAAGTGTCTTCACCGAACAGATCAGCTACCAACGCGGGCTCGAATCCGAGCTCGCGCGCTCGATCCAGAGCATCACCGGCGTGCAGGCGGCGCGGGTCCATATCGCAATGAACCGCCCTTCCGTGTTCGTGCGCGAAGCGCAGAAACCGAGCGCTTCCGTGGTCCTGCAGCTCGGTTCGGGACGGACCCTGGAAGCCGGACAGGTGACGGCCATCGTAAATCTCGTTTCGAGCAGCGTGCCCGACTTGCCGGTGCGCAACGTAAGCGTCGTGGATCAGACCGGCACGCTGCTGTCGAATCTCGCCAGCACGACGAGCGGCCTCGACCCGACGCAGATCAAGCAGAAGCGGGAACTGGAAATGGACATGATCACCCGCATCGAACGGGTGGTCTCGCCGATCGTCGGCGCCGGCAACGTCCGCGCTCAGGTGACGGCCGACATGGATTTCTCGCGCATCGAGCGAGTGGAGGAAAACTTCGCGCCGAACGGTCAGGCAGAGAATGCAACGCTGCGCAGCTCGAACATTTCCGAGTCGACGCAAACCGGCTCGGGTCCGAACGGAGGAGGCGTTGCGGGAGCAGCCACGAATCAGCCCGCGCAGCCGGCACAAGCGCCCATCGTAGCCGCACCGGGCCAGCAGCCTGGGCAGGCCGCGCAAGCGAACACCCAGCAAGGCCCCATCTCCCAAACCAAGACGGCCACCAGCAACTACGAAGTCAACCGGGCCATCGTGCACCGCCAGCAGCAGGTGGGCGAGGTAAGCCGCCTCGCCGTGGCCGTGGTGGTCAACCACCGCACCGTGCCTGGTGCCGAAGGCCAACCGCCCACGACGAAGCCCCTCAGCGACGAAGAAAAGGCCGAGATCACGAAGCTGATCAAGGATGCCGTCGCCTTCAACGAGAAACGCAACGACTCGCTCAGTCTGGTCAACGCAGTGTTCAACGTCCCTGTCATGCCGACAGTCGATGAGATCCCGATCTGGAAGAACCCGGAAATGATCGACCTCGCCAAGGAAATCGGTCGCAATCTCCTGATCGCCGGTATTGCGCTTTACCTCGTTCTCGGCGTCCTGCGCCCGATGCTGCGCACCTTCGCCACGCCGCCCGAACCGCCGCCGGAGCTGCTGCCCGCGCCCGCTGCGGAGGCCGACGACGACGCTGCGCCGGCGCATGCCGCAGCGACCTACGAAGCCAATCTGCAGAGTGCGAAATCCATCGCGCGACAGGATCCGAAGCTGGTCGCGAACGTGGTACGCGGCTGGGTGACGAACGATGGATAACGACGGCATCCACCGCAGCGCGGTCCTACTGATGTCGCTCGGCGAGGACGAGGCTGCCGAAGTGTTCAAGTATCTCGGCCCGCGCGAGGTCCAGAAGATCGGCAAGGCGATGGCAGCGCTCTCGCAAGTGCCGCGCGAGGAAGTCGACAGCGTGCTCGGCAAGTTCTGCGACGAAGCCGGCAACCAGTCGAACGTCGGAACGGAAGCGCGCGAGTATCTGCGCAGCGTACTCGTGAAGGCGCTCGGCGACAAATCCGCGGTCATCATCGAACGCATCCTGCAGGGCGGCGACACCTCCGGCATCGACAAGCTGAAGTGGCTGGATTCGAGCACCATCGCGCAGCTCATCTGCAACGAGCATCCGCAGGTCATTGCAACGATTCTGGTGCACCTGGATCAGGATCAGTCGTCGGAGATCCTTGCGAATCTCTCCGAGCGGCTGCGGGCCGACGTGATGATGCGCATCGCCACCCTCGACGGCATCCAGCCGTCGGCATTGAAGGAACTCAACGACACCCTGGCCGAAGTGCTTGCAGGCGCCGACAGCCTGCAGAAAAGCTCGCTGGGCGGGGTGCGCGCCGCTGCAGAAATACTCAACTACCTGCCGAGCGCCCAGAGCAACCAGATCATGGAGAGCATGCGCGACAGCAACGCCGAACTCGCGCAATCGATCCTCGACGAGATGTTCGTTTTCGAAGATCTGCTCCAGCTCGACGATCGCGGCATCCAGACCGTGCTGCGCGAGGTGCAGTCCGAGTCGCTCATCGTGTCGCTCAAGGGCTGCAGCCAGGAACTGCGCGACAAGATCTTCAAGAACATGTCGAGCCGCGCGGCGGAAATGCTGCGCGAGGACCTCGAAGCCAAGGGGCCGGTCAAGCTCTCTGAAGTCGAGAAGGAACAGAAGGAGATCCTCGTCATCGTCCGCCGTCTGGCCGACGAAGGGCAGGTGGCGATGGCCGGCAAGGGCGACGATGCCTACGTTTGATTTCATCAAACGTGAAGGGTGAAAGGTGAAAAGTGAACAGCTCCGTGGCGGCAATTACGCAAGGGATGTGTCGACACGTGACAACTGCGTCCAGGCGCGGATGCGCGTCCTCACCATTCACCTTTCACGCTTTACCTGAGCGAAGCGAAAAGCAATGTCCACGTTCATTCCCAAAGATCGCAGCGGCGCGTACCAGCCGTGGAAGCTGACCAGCCTCGAAGGCGGTGCCGGCAAGAAGTCGCAGGACGACCCCAAGGCGCAGGCCGAACGGCTCGCCAAGGAGCGCGCCGAACGCGTCAAGATGATCAACCAGCAGGCATACCGCGAAGGATACGATGCAGGCTACGCAAGAGGTTCGGCCGTCGCGGCGAGCGAAGCCGCCCGACTGGCAGACTTGGTGGAAAGCGCTCGTCTGGAGATGAGCACGCTCGAACAGAACGTCGCCGAAGATCTGTTGCGCCTGGCCCTCACGCTGGCACGGACACTCGTGCGCGAATCGCTCAAGGTCCATCCGGAGATGGTCGAAGCGGTCGTACGCGAGACCGTGCGCGACGTGCCGCCGTTCGGCCAAGGCATGCGACTGCGCTTGAATCCGGAAGATGCTGCCCTGCTGACGAAACGACTGGGCTCGGAGCTGGATGCACAGTGGTCCGTCGTGGGTGACGAGACGATGACGCGCGGCGGATGCCGGGTCGAGAGCAGCACCGGCGAGATCGACGCGTCGATGGAAACTCGCTGGCAGAAGCTGTGCGCGGCACTTGCACAAGATCACGCGTGGATCGCATGAACGCGCCGAGCGATCTGACCAGCCATTGGCGCAGTTATCTGCGCGACTGTGCCGAAGTCGCATCCACCGTCAAGCCGGTCAACGTCACCGGACGACTCACCAAGGTCACGGGGCTCGTCATGGAGGCGGTCGGCTTGCGTCTGGCCGTCGGCAGCTGCTGCACGGTCAATTTGCCGAACGGCAACAACGTCGAGGCGGAGGTCGTCGGATTCTCGGACGATCGCCTGTTCCTGATGCCGACCAACGATGTCCACGGACTCACGCCGGGCGCACGCGTGATGCAGGCTGAACCGAAGGCGATACCCTCCAGGCCCGGGGGCGCGCCACGCCCGAGACGACGGGCCTCGGACTACGCCAAGCATGTTCCGGTCGGCCCGGGGCTGCTCGGCCGGGTTCTCGACAGCGCGGGCCGTCCGCTGGATTCACTCGGCCCGCTGAACTGCGATCAGGTCGTATCCTTGCACAATCGTCCATTCAATCCGCTGGAACGCGCACCGATCACGCATGCGCTCGATGTCGGGGTGCGGGCGATCAACGGAATGCTGACGGTGGGTCGCGGACAGCGCATGGGCCTCTTCGCCGGCTCGGGCGTCGGCAAGAGCGTGCTCCTCGGCATGATGGCGCGCTTCACCGAAGCCGAGGTCATCGTGGTGGGACTCATCGGCGAACGCGGTCGCGAAGTGAAGGAGTTCATCGAGGCCATCCTCGGTCACGAAGGGCTCTCCCGCTCGGTCGTAGTCGCCGCACCCGCCGACGTCAGCCCCCTGATGCGCATGCAGGGCGCCGCCTACGCCACAGCCATCGCGGAGTACTTCCGCGATCAAGGCCAACATGTGCTGCTCATCATGGATTCGCTGACTCGCTACGCCATGGCGCAACGCGAGATCGCGCTCGCCATCGGCGAGCCGCCTGCCACCAAGGGCTATCCACCGTCGGTGTTCGCCAAGTTGCCTCAGCTGGTCGAACGCACCGGCAACGGCCCGGAGGGCGGCGGTTCCATCACGGCCTTCTACACCGTTCTCACCGAGGGCGACGATCAACAGGATCCGATCGCCGACTCGGCGCGAGCGATTCTGGACGGACACATCGTGCTGTCGCGAACGCTTGCCGAGCAGGGCCACTACCCCGCGATCGACATCGAACAGTCGATCAGCCGCGCGATGACCTCACTGGTCGATCCTCAGCACTACGATCTCACGCGCCGCTTCAAGCGACTTTATGCGCGCTATGAACGCTCGCGCGATCTGATCAGCGTCGGCGCCTATGCACCCGGCAGCGACGCGCTGCTCGATCAGGCGGTCAACATGTACCCGCGGCTCGAACGATTCCTGATGCAGGGCATCGACGAGCGCGATACGTACCCGACCAGCATCGGCGCATTGAAATCCCTCTTCCAGGGTCAACCGGCACACTGACGCAACGGAGTAAACCATGAGTGCACGATTCCCGCTCCAACCCGTGATGGACATCGCCCGCGAAGGCGCCGATGCAGCCACCCTGCAGCTCGGTCAGGCGATGCAGCGTGCAATGGATGCGGACAAGCAGCTCAAGACGCTGCTCGAATATCGTGAGGAATACCAGTCGCGATTCCTCAGCACGGTGACGACCGGCATCGATCCCGCGGCCTGGCACAACTTTCACCTGTTCATGCAAAAGCTCGATGCCGGGATCGATCAGGCAAGCACGCAGGCCGATGCTGCGCGCGAAGCCGCAAAGCGCGCCCAGGCCAACTGGCAGGAGCAGCAGCGCAAGCTGAAGGCGTACAACGTGCTGGCCGGGCGTCATGACAAGGAGCAGCAGATGCACGCGGCCAAACGCGAACAGCGCGAGTCGGACGAGCTCGCTGCGAACAAGTTCATCCGCACGTCTGCGGGACAACCGACCCGCTAATCGCGGCTTAGCTTGGCATAAGGGTTGCTCGAATAGTGGCATCGCGACCGCGACGTCGGTCGGAACACGGCACAAGGGACGGAGAGTCGAATGGATGCAGTGAGCCTCGCATTACCGGTCAACAAGGCCGTCGGTCCGGCGGTGGCCGCCAGCGACAATGGCGCGCTGACGGACGAGAGCGGACAAGGGCCTGTCGACTTCGCGTCCCTGCTGGCGGCAGGCCTCGGTCTTCAGGAACCGTTGTTCGATCCCGCCAAATTCGCAGCGTCCGAGACGGCCAGCCCCATCGAGGGCCAGGCCGGACCAGCAATCGATCCTGCGAGTGTAGCGACCGATCCCCTCGCTACGCTGATCGATCCGACCGCGCTGCCTATCCCTCCGCAAATCCAGGAGCGTCCTGCGCAAGGCGAACTTCCCGGCGCGCGCAATGCGAATGCAGATCAACGCCTGTCCGCCGCCCTGTTCGCACGGCAAGACGCCGATTCGACAAAGACTGCCGCCGAAACGGCAAGGTTTGCCGCCCTGACCAGTCAGGATGCGAAGGATGCTGCCCCGACGACACCAACGGTCCAACTCGACTTCGCCGAGGAGATGAGGACGATCGTCGACATCTCGGATGCCCAGCGCACCGATGCCGCCGAAGCGGCTACTCAGGCACTCAATCTGCACGCGACCGAGCAGCGCACCTCGAGCCAGCAGCCGGTTGCCGTTCGGGAAGTCGGCGCGCCGGTGGGCAGCGCGGGCTTCGCGAACGAACTGTCCCGACAGGTCGTATGGATGGTAGACAAGGATGCGCAGATCGCCGAGCTGCGCATCAACCCGCCCGATCTCGGTCCGATCGAGGTTCGATTGAGCGTCTCTGGAGATCAGGCGAGCGCGAAGTTCGTCTCGGCGCACGCCGAGGTGCGTGAAGCGCTCGAGACGTCCATCGCGCGTCTGCGCGAATCGTTCGCAGAAGCAGGGATCCAGCTTGGCGAGGCTTCGGTCAGTGCAGAGTCGTTCCGTGATCAGACGCCCCCACAAGCCGAAGCCCGATCGCAGCGCGACCGTTACGCGGATGCCCCCGACACGGCAGGCGCTCCGGCGGTTTCCCTCTCTTCCCCACGCGTCCATCACGGACTCGTAGACACCTTCGCCTAGGCGTCCGCTCGTCACAGCTTCCTGATCGTCCCGCCGCTGAAGGCGCTGCGGGTACGCGGGCCTGCGCGCGGAAGTGCGCGACGCAAGCCACGAGATGACGCGCAATGGCGCGTCTGTTTAGCGCATGAAGGGCCTTGCCCGGCTCGCATAATCTCATTCGTCCGAAAGCGAAGGAGATCGCATGGCTAATGCAGCGGCAAAGGCGCCGGAAGCCGGTGGTGAAGCGGCCAAGAAGAGCAAGCTTCCGCTGATCATCATTCTCGTGGTCGTCCTGCTTGCGGGCGCCGGCGCGGGTTGGTTCTTCATGATGCGCGGCGGCGCCGACGAAGAAGAGGAGGAGACCAAGGCATCGACGAAACCGCCTGTCTTCCTGCCGCTCGATCAGTTCACCGTCAATCTGCAGCCCGAGGAAAGCCAGCAGTTCCTGCAGGTCGCGATGACCCTCAAGGTGGTCGATCAGGCGATTGCGGACAAGATCAAGGCCGTCATGCCCGAGGTACGAAGCCGCGTCCTGCTGCTCCTGTCGAGCAAGAAGCCATCGCAGATCAGCTCGCTGGCTGGCAAGGGCAAGCTCGCCGAAGAGATCATCCACGAGATCGAGCAGACGATGCCGGTCGAGAAGAAGAAAAAGAAGAAGAAAAAGAAGAAGGCCAAGAGCGAGGACGCCGAGGACAAGACAGAAGCAACCGCCGAGAACAAGGACGCCAAGAGCAAGAAATCCAAGGTGAAGGACGATGACGAAGAGGAGGAGGACGATCTGCCCGAACGTGTCGAGGCAGTCTTCTTCACCCACTTCATCGTTCAATAGGCCGGATCGGCAGCAGGCACCATGAGCAAGGAGTTTCTCTCTCAAGACGAAGTCGATGCGCTGCTCAAGGGCGTGAGCGGCGAGGCCGACGAGCCCGTCGAAGAGAAGCGGGACGAGCCCGGGGTTCGGCCCTACAACATCGCCACCGAAGAGCGGATCGTGCGGGCACGCATGCCGACCTTCGAGATGGTGAACGAGCGCTTCGCGCGTCAGCTACGCATCGCGCTCTTCAACTTCCTTCGCCGCAGCGCCGACGTGACGATCGCCCCGCCGAAGGTGCAGAAGTTCAGCGACTTCGTGCGCAACCTCGTCGTGCCGACCAATCTGAACCTCGTGCAGATGAAGCCGCTGCGCGGCACGTCGCTCTTCATCTTCGATCCGAATCTCGTCTTTCTGGTCGTCGACAGCTTGTTCGGCGGCAGCGGTCAGTTTCACACCCGCGTGGAGGGCCGGGACTTCACGCAGACCGAGATGCGGATCATCCAGCGCATGCTGGATATCGTATTCGAGGAGTACGAGAAGAGCTGGAAACCGGTGCACGAATTGAAGATGGAATACGTGCGCTCTGAAATGAACACGCAGTTTGCGACCATCGCCACGCCGAACGATGTCGTGATCGTCACCACACTCAACATCGAGTTCGGCCCAGCCGGCGGCGAGATGCACATCTGCATCCCGTACACGTCCCTCGAACCGTTGCGCGATCTCCTCTACAGCAGCATGCAGTCGGACGCGCACGACACCGACAAGCGCTGGTTCGCCCAGATGCAGCGCGAAGTCCAGAACGCCGAGGTGGAGCTGGTGGTGAATCTGGGGCGGACGGCGCTCACGCTCGAACAGATTCTCAACATGCAGGCGGGCGACGTCGTCGGCATCGAAGTCCCGCAGACGATGATGGCCGAGATCGACGGCGTGCCGGTCATGGAATGCAAGTGCGGCGTCTCCAACGGCCAGTATGCCGTTCGGATCGAGCGCATGATCACCCACACCCAAGAGAATTAGGAGACCCGACATGTCCGACGCCGCCACCGAACAGGATGCCGTCAGCGACGACTGGGCTGCAGCACTGAACGAGCAGAGTACCGCCACTGCAGGGACCGATGCGGCCGATGATGCCTTCTCTGCCGCTCAGGAACCGCAACCGGCCGCCAATCCCGCAGTGTTCCAGCAATTCGACAATGCCGGCACACGTCCCTCGACGCGCAACGACATCGACCTGATTCTCGACATTCCGGTGCAACTCACGGTCGAACTCGGACGCACGAAGCTGCCGATTCGCAATCTGCTGCAACTCGCCCAGGGCTCCGTGGTCGAGCTCGACGGCCTCGCCGGCGAACCCATGGACGTGCTGGTGAACGGTTGCCTGATCGCCCAGGGCGAAGTGGTCGTGGTCAACGAGAAGTTCGGCATTCGCCTCACCGATGTGATCACGCCCAGCGAGCGCATGAAAAGGCTCAACAAGTGAAGCAGTCCTTCGCACGCGCCGCAGTCGGCGTCGTTGGCGCAAGCATGCTGTCGACGGCGACGCTCGCCGCCGATGCGCCGCCCGCTCCCCTCGGCGCGGGAAGCCTGCTGCAGGTGCTGATCGGACTCGGCGTCGTACTCGCGCTGCTGTTGGGCGGTGCGTTTTTCGTGCGTCGGCTGGGGCACATCCCCGGACTGTCGAATCAGGCCATCAAGACGATCGCTGCCGCGTCGGTCGGCACCCGAGAACGCGTGGTCCTGCTCGAGGTGGCCGATCAGTGGATATTGATCGGCGTCGCACCCGGCCAGGTGCGTTCGCTCGCGACGCTTCCGAAGGGACAACTGACCGATCTGCCGGCACCCGGCCTGATGAACCCGGGCTTTGCGCAAGTCCTGCAGCGATTCAAGGAGCGTCGCGATGCTCGCTAGGCGCGTCTGCGTGATCGCCGCGGGATGCCTGCTGCTCATGCTTTCGGGGAACGTCCTCGCACAAAGCGGGGGCTTGCCGGCGTTCACCTCCACACCCACGCCCGGAGGCGGCGCATCCTACACCCTCAGCATCCAGACCCTGCTGATGCTGACGGCGCTCAGCTTCATCCCCGCCGTCCTGCTGATGATGACCAGCTTCACGCGCATCATCATCGTGCTGGGCCTGCTGCGCCAGGCGCTCGGCACACCGACTTCGCCTCCCAACCAGGTACTGGTCGGCCTGGCCCTCTTTCTCACGTTCTTCGTCATGTCGCCCGTTCTGGAGCGAATCTACAACGAGGCCTGGGTCCCGTACTCGGAAAGCAAGATCGAGTTCGACGAGGCGCTCGGGCGCGGCGAAAAGCCCTTGCGCGGCTTCATGCTCAAGCAGACCCGCGAGACCGACCTCGCGCTGTTCTTGAAACTCTCCGGCCGCGAGCAGGTAAAGGGCCCGGACGAGGTGCCGTTCACCGTCCTGGTCCCAGCCTATGTGACGAGCGAGCTGAAGACCGCGTTTCAGATCGGCTTCCTCGTCTTCATCCCGTTCCTTATCATCGACATGGTGGTGGCGTCCGTGCTGATGTCCATGGGGATGATGATGGTCTCGCCGGCACTGATCTCGTTGCCTTTCAAACTGATGCTGTTCGTGCTGGTGGACGGATGGAATCTGCTGCTGGGATCGCTGGCGCAGAGTTTCGTCCCTTGAGTTTCACTCGTGAAGGGTGAAGTGTGAAAAGTAAAGGTGAATCCGAGGTGACAGATTGAACCCTCAGACCGTCGTGACGCTCGGCCAGGGCGCACTGGAACTCACGCTACTCGTCGCGGCGCCGATGTTGCTTTCCGCGCTGGTGGTCGGTCTTGTCGTGAGCGTCTTCCAGGCCGCGACCCAGATCAACGAAATGACGCTCTCTTTCATTCCCAAGCTGATCGCGATATTCGCAGCCATCCTCATCTCGGGCCCCTGGGCGATCACCATGATGACCGACTACATGCGTCGCCTCATCACGAGCATCCCGACGATGATCGGCTGACGCCGCCCATCCATGCTCACCGTCACTTCCGCGCAGCTCGAAACCTGGATGGCGGCGCTGCTGTGGCCGGTCACCCGTGTTCTCGCCGTGCTCGCCGCGGCGCCGGTACTCGGCCAGACGCGCGTGCACTCGCGAGTACGGATCGGACTTGCGATCGGCATCGTTCTGGTCATCGCGCCGAGCCTGCCCCCGATGCCCGCGGTCGCGCCCGGCTCCGCGATGGGCATGCTGATCCTCGCCTATCAGATCGTCATCGGACTTGCCATCGGCTTTGCGCTGCGCCTGGTGTTCGTGGCTGTGGAAATGGCCGGCGATCTGATCGGCTTGCAGATGGGTCTGGGCTTCGCCATGTTCTACGATCCGGGCAACGTGCAGCACACGCCCATTCTCGGTCAGTTTCTCGGTCTGCTCGCGACGCTGATCTTCCTGTCGATCAACGGCCATCTGCTCATCATCTCGGCCCTGATCGACAGCTTCCACACGCTGCCGATCACCCTGGAACCGATGCAGGGCGGATTCTTCCAGACGCTCGCCCGCCACGGTGCGATCATCTTCGCGGCCGGCTTGCAGCTCGCTCTCCCGCTCATCGTGACGATGCTGGTGGTCAACCTTTCGCTCGGCGTCCTGACCCGGGCCGCGCCGCAACTGAACATCTTCGCGGTGGGCTTCCCCGTCACGCTCGCCATCGGCTTTGCCGCACTGGTGCTGACGCTGCCGTACTTCGCGCCGGTATTTCAGCGGTTGCTGGATCAGGGATTCCGGTTCGTCGCGGGGCTGGGGGGATAGCTTGCGACGAATCTCTGTGCCTGGCAGGTGCCGGGCACAGAGATTCGAGGGAGGGGAGAAAGGGAAAGGGGAAATGCCGGAACGGTCGTGCCCTGCTACCCTTTCCGCGGATCGAGTGAATCGCTGAACCAAGCGCCGGCACATCAGCGCGCGACGGCCTTTCCCCTTTCCCTTTGCCTCTTCACCTTTTTCACCCTTGCCTCGGGTTTCCCCCGGCGTCCGTCGTTCTGCCACAATGGCATCAGTCATTCTTGGTCAAACGGAGGAGAGCCGCAATGAAAGTCACCCGAATCCAAACCCTGCGCGCCGATGCCGGCTGGCGCTTGTTCTCGTTCCTCAAGGTGACCACCGACGACGGCCTCGTCGGCTGGTCGGAGTACAACGAGAGTTTCGGCAGCGGCGGCCTGAGCGACGTCATCCAGGCGCTCGCACCGACCGTCATCGGCAAGGATCCGCGCCAGATCGAACTCATCAACGCGCATCTGCGCACCATCACCATACAGTCGCGCGGAGGTATCAACCGGCAGGCCGTTGCCGCCATCGAAAACGCGCTGCTCGACATCAAGGGCAAGGCGCTCGGGGTGCCGGTCTACGATCTCTTCGGCGGGGCGGTGCGGACGCGCATCCCGGTGTACTGGTCGCACTGCGGCAGTTATCGCGCGCGCTATCCGGAGTTGATCGGCGTGCCGCGGGTCAACAGCTACGAAGACCTGGCCCGATTGGGCGAGGAAGTAAAGCAGCGCGGCTTCCGTGCCCTGAAAACGAACGTTATGATCAGCGACGGCAGGAAGCTCGCGGCCTATCGCCCGGGCTTCGGCTACAACGCGGGCTTTCCGGAGCTGAACTGGAACGCCGACATCGTCAAGGCCGCGGTCGATACGGTGAGCGCATTCCGGTCAGGCGCAGGCCCATCGATGGGCATCATGCTCGACCTCAACTTCAACTACAAGACCGAAGGGTTCCGGCGAATCTGCACCGCGGTGGCCCCCGTGAACATGACCTGGGTGGAGATCGATACCCACGATCCGGCATCGCTCGCGCTCATTCGACGCGATTCGCCCTGCCCCATCGCCTCCTGTGAAACGCTGTGCGAACGACGCGACTTCAAGCCCTACTTCGAAGCCTATGCGATGGACGTTCCGATCGTGGATGTGATCTGGAACGGCTACATGGAGTCGCTCAAGATCGCCGCCATGGCCGAGGTGTACGAGATGAACGTGGCCCCGCACAATTTCTACGGACATCTTTCCAGCGTCATCTCGGCGCACTTCTGCGCCGCCGTTCCCAATCTGCGCATCATGGAGACCGACGTCGATGCGGTGCCGTGGCGCGATGAACTGGTCGACACGCCGCCCGTCATCGAGAACGGCGAGTTCGTCCTGCCCACGAAACCGGGTTGGGGCATCGAAGTGAACGAGGCTGCGGTCCTCGCGCATCCGCCGAAGCGTTGACCCCCGCAATCACGCGACTGTCTACTTAGTCGCCGTGGCAGCTCTTGCTGCGCTTGCCGGATCGAATTGAACAGTCGCCTGAGTAACGCGTTGCGCCATGGGCATCCTCGATTCGATGCCTTCGGCGTAAGTGAGGATGGCGTAGCCCGGGTGGCCGTGCTTACCTGCGAGTTGGTCGAGACGCCGGCGCAGGATCGGCATCGCTTCGCCATCGCCCCCGGTCGAGAACCGCTTCTTGGTCAGCGCGAATGCGTACCGGCCATCGCCGAGGGCCTGCTGTTCGATGTGCCAGTTGGGCGCGAGCGGATCGACGATCACGACGACCGCCGCGGCGAGCACCAGGGTATCGAGCGGAATCGTGAGGGATCGGCTGACGGCCAGCGCCTTGTTGGGGATGAGCGCGGGCGACGTGCCCTCGATGCTCTTGCATCCGGCCACCGCCGCCAGTGCGGCGACAACCAGCACAGCATGGATTCTTGTCGAATGCATCCCCGAGCTTCCTTTACAGCATATTGAAAAGCGACAGGCCCGTGATCAGCATGAACGACTTCTGCGACGCCTCGAGATGCATTTTCTGAAAATTGAGATCGGTGATCGCGCGGGCATAGTCGAGGTCGCCCAGCTCCGAGAGCCGTGCCTGATAATTGAGATCGAGGTCTTCGTTGGTGGCCAGCACCGCCTCGGTCTCGCGCAGCCGCGTACCGACCGATGCTGTCACGGCGAGGACTCGATCCAGCGCGTTGGTCAGGTTGCTGTTGGCCGTGTTGAGCGCGTTCGTCAGGCTTGCGTTGGCCACATCGCCTTCCTCCGCCGTACGCAGGGCGGTTCGCAACGCCGAGAGCGTCGAGAACACACTGACGCTGCTGCTCGGCTGCACGGTGAAGCTGTCACCCGTGGCGGGCGCGCCTTCGATCGCAAACTGCATGCCGGCGATGGTGATCGGGCCTTCGGCGACGAAGGGCACGTTGCTCGCGATCGTGGTCGCAATCGTGCTGTCGACGATGTCGTACGACGTCACATCGCCGACGACGGTAAAGTTGATCGTGTAGTCGTGCCCCGTGAGCGCCGTCGAGTCGACGACGGAACCCGGGCTGATCACACCCGTGCCCGTATTGGACCCGGACGCGGCTGTCGCAAACGTACCGTTGCCGTTCTTGATCCGCTGCAGGAGGTCAGCACCGGAATCGTTGACCGCAATCGCCCGCGATGTGCTGACAGCCACATCTTGTCGGCCTTCGTCCCCAAAGTAGGCCACCACGCCCGGCGCCGTCTCGGCAAACGGCTTCGTGCTGCTGCTGAAGCCTGCGAAAAGATACTTGCCGCTGCCGTCGGTTGCATTAGCCAGTCCGATCAGCTCTGCGTAACGCCCGTTCACGTCTTCCGCGATGCTTTTCAGGTCGCCGGGCGTCAGCGCACCGCTGCCTGACTGCACGACGAGCGTACGCACGTCCTGCAGCAGGCGCGTGATCGCCGACAGCGAGGCCTCTTCCTGTCCGAGGCGCGCTTTCACCGAGGCCGCGTTGTCCGCGAACTGCTTGTTCGCGGACTTCGCACCGCTCACGTCGAGCATCTGCGCCGCAGCGACCGGATCGTCCGACGGCGCAATCACCCGCTTGCCGGTGCTGATATGACTTTGCGTTTTCACGACCTCCTGCTGTCGCGCCAGCATGGTGGAGACACCGTGATCGAAGAGAGTCTGGGTACTTACGCGCATGATCGTTCCCGGATCGATTAAAGGGCCAGCAACGACTCGAACAGCCGGGAGGCGATCTCGATCGCCTTGGCGTTCGCCTGGTACATCTGTTGAAAGCGAATCAGATTGGCCGCTTCTTCATCGAGATTGACGCCGGAGAAGCTCTGCTGCGCCGATTCGCTCTGCGCCACCAGCGTCTCCTGTGCCGAGGTGGCGACATTCACTTCGCGCGTCTTCGCACCTACGCCGGCGACGATCGCGCTGTACGCGCCCTGATACGTCGAGGTCCCGCCGACGCCGCTGGCCGTCTGCAACTGCGCGAGGAGGCCGATGTTGCGACCATCCGAGACCCCGCCCGTGTTCGGCGTGATCGAGAACGTGTCCCCGGCCCGCGGCGTACCAGCGATGGACACCGTCCAGCCGTTGTACGAGATGGCGCCGCCGGACGTATACGCGACGCCCGTCGGATTGCCGGTCCCGGTGCCGGCGACGTCGAAGGTACTCGTACCCGTAAACGTGATCGTCACCGGCTGCAGCAGATTGGGATTCACCGGCGGCGGTCCGTTGACGACGCCGCCGTCGATGACGGCTTGCCCGGAATTGTTGGCCCCCGGCGCCGTCCGCACCGGCGCTGCCGCCGCGATCTGTGCACCATCGACCAGCGCGATATTGATCGTGCGCGCCGCGGACCGCGTCGGCTGGACGAGAAAGCTGTCCCCCGTCGCCGGGGTACCCGAAGCGAGCGTGATTCTCACCCCATCGATGGTCTGCGGCAGCGATGCGAACACGCTTGAAGTGCCGTCCGACACCCGCGTGATGGTGTAGTTGCCCGTGTCGTACCCCACACGGTAATCGCTCGCCAACAGCGCTGTCGCGTCGACGATGTCCGCAGTGACCGTGGCCGTTCCTGCGTTGCTACCTCCACTGATCACTTCGGGCGGCGTGACCGAGAAGAAGACGCCGCCGGCCTGGCCGCTCAGATCCTGACCGAGCCGATGCTGATCGTTGAACTGGTAGGCGAGCACCGTCGCGATGCGGCCAAGCGAGGTCAACGCACCATCCAGTTCGTCGCGCTGGAACGCGAGCACGGCCCCGAGTTGCCCGCCGGTCAGGCTCGGCGTAATGATCGCCGTACCACTGGCGCTGGCATAACCGACATCGACCCGGCGCACGTCCTCTTTGGAGATCGTCACCTCCAGCGAAAGCGGCACATCGCCAATCACCAGGTTCTGGCCGCTGCCGATCATGACGTTGATGGAGCCGTCGGATTGCGCGACGGTGGAAGCACCGGTGAGTTTGTTGAGCTGCGATACGATCTCGTCGCGCTGATCGCGCAGATCGTTCGCCGCATGAGCCCCGCCGGCAGCTTCGGCGACGACCACGCTGCGATTGAGGGACGCAATTTCCTTCGCCAGACCATTGATGGAGGTCACCAGATCCTTGACCTGGCTGTTGGCCGCCAGGAACATGCCCGACAGCCGCTCCTCGAGCGCATGAAAGCGGGTCGTCAGCGTCGACGCGCCGGAGAGCATGCCCTGCCGAGTAGCCGCCGAGTTCGGGTCGGACGCCAGTTCATTCACCGTATTAAAGAACTCCGACAGCGCCGGGGTCAGGCCGGAGTTCGGATCGGCCAGCAGATTGTCCATCTGCGCGATCTGCGACTGATACGCCGACAGGTATGCCAGTCGCCCCTGCGACGCGGACACCTGACTGTCGAGGAACTCGCTATAGGCACGCGTCACCGTGTTCACGTTGACACCGGTACCGAAGACGCCGTCGCCGGAGATGTTCGGAAAGCTCGCCTGCAGCACGACGCTCTGGCGGTGATACCCGGGCGTGGACGCATTGGCGATGTTGTGCCCGGTGGTGGCGAGATTCACCGAGGCCGCGTTCAGCCCAGTCAGTCCGATGTTGAAGACACTGCTTCCCATACGTCGTCCGTTCTTTCATTTTCTCAGTATCGGCACTGCCGCAAACCTGCTGAACGTCCTACCCGGTCAATCCCGAGCGCATGATCGAACCGGTGATCACGCGTGTGAGCTTTTCCGCATAGTTCGGATCCGTCGCATAGCCAGCCTGCTGCAATCCACGCGCAAACGCGGCGGCATCCGTGCGCTCGTTCAACACTTGCGCATAGCGGGGATTGGCTGCGAGGAGATTCGCGTAGTCCTTGAACGCTTCCGCGTAAGAGCCGTAGGCGCGGAACTTCTCGACCGTTTTCACTGCGGTACCATTCACGTATTCCGTGGTCAGCACATCCGCTGTCGGACCGGACCAGCCTTTCGTGGCCTTGATGCCGAACAGATTGTGGCTGGCGCTTCCGTCGGCCATGCGGATCTCGCCCCGTCCCCAGCCGCTCTCGAGTGCGGCCTGACCGAGGATGAAGTGCGGTGCAATGCCGGTCGACCGCGCGGCTTCCTGTGCATGCGGCCAGAGCTTGCCGATGAAGCTGCGGGCAGCTTCGGGAAGCGACGCAGGGCCGGCCGACGCCCCGGACTGTACGGCCGGCAAGCTGCTCGCCGGCGCGGGTCGCGTTGTCGGCGCAGGCGAGAGGGTCGCCGCACTCGCAGAATCGCTCGCACCGGCGCCTCCGACTGCAGCGCTTGCCTCGGACGGCGCACTGCGACTCAACTGCTTGACCATGATATCGGCCAGCCCGATGCCGCGCTTCGCCAATGCGACACCCAGCTGCTGGTCGAGCATCGACTTGTACATCTTAGTGTCCTGCGAATCGCTGGTGCCTGCAGCGTCTGCCGCTTCGCGCATGCTCTTCAGCATCATCTGCATCATGAGCGCTTCGAACTGAGTGGCCGCCGAATGCAAGGCCTTCTGCGGATCGGCACGAGCTTCTCGTTTCAGCGTATCGACGCTGCCGACGTCGAGGGCGAACCTGGACGTCAGATCGGATGCATTGATCATGGCGAAGTCGTCTCGTTCGTCAGATGATTTCCAGATCGGCCCGCAACGCGCCGGCCGCCTTCATCGCCTGCAGGATCGACAGCATGTCCTGCGCCGTGGCCCCCACCGCGTTCAGTGCCTTGACCACCTCGGCAAGCGACGCACCGCGCATCATCGTCAGCTGGCCCTTGTCCGCCTTGATCTCGATGTTCGAGCGCTCGGCCTGGACCGTCTGTCCCTGCGAGAACGGCTTCGGCTGGCTGACGAGAGGCTCCGTCGAGACGATGACCGACAGATTGCCGTGCGCCACCGCACAGGACTCGACCTGCACGTTGCGGTTGAGCACGACGGAGCCGGTGCGTGCGTTGACGATCACCTTCGCCATCGATGCCCCTGGCGTGACATCGAGACTTTCCAGCCGCGCGAGAAAGCCGACGCGCCCGTTGCTGTCCTCGGGTGCCCGCACCTTCACCACACGGCCGTCCATGGCCTCGGCAGTCCCCGGAAACGCCACGTTGATCGCCTCCACCACGCGCTGCGCCGTGGTGAAGTCGGTCACATTCAGTTCGACGTAGATGTGACCGCTGTCGCCGATCGCACTCGGCACCGCACGTTCGACGAGGCCGCCCGCCGGGACGCGACCCACGCTCAGGTGATTCACCGTCACCTTGGAGCCGCCGCCTTCCGCCCCGACACCGCCGACCAGCACGTTGCCTTGGCTCAACGCGTAGACCTGTCCGTCGGCACCCTTGAGCGGCGTCATCAGCAGCGTACCGCCGCGCAGGCTCTTTGCATTACCGATGGACGAGACCGTGACGTCGATCGCCTGTCCCGGCTTCGCGAACGCCGGCAACGTTGCGGTCACGACGACCGCGGCGACGTTCTTCAACTGCAGGTTGGTGCCCGGCGGCAGATTGACGCCCAGCTGCGTGAGCATGTTGATGATGCTCTGGACCGTAAACGGGGTCTGCGTGGTTTGATCACCGCTGCCGTCCAGACCGACGACGATCCCATAACCGATCAACGGGTTGCCCCGCACGCCCTGGATGTTGGCGAGATCCTTGATGCGCTCGCCGGTTGCACCGGTGGCACAGAACAGGCCGACCAGTATCAGGCAGATCGAGCGTACGAACTTCATGAGGACCCTCTCACCCGATTCAGTTCAGAACGGAAGGACGTTGAGGAAAAAGCGCGACAGCCAGCCCATGGTCTGCGCCTCGTCGATGTAGCCGCTGGCGCGATATTCCATCCGAGCGTCGGCGACCTGGGAAGAAGAAACAGTATTGGCCGTCGTCACCGTCGACGGGTTGACCACCCCGGAGAAGCGGATGAACTCCGACCCCTGATTCAATCCGATCTGCTTCTCTCCCGATACGAGCAGGTTGCCGTTGGGCAACACCTCGGTCACGGTGACCGTGATGGTGCCGATGAAATCGTTGTTGCTCGTCGCTGCCCCCTTGCCATCGAACTTGTTCGCTGACGACGCGTCCAGCGATGATCCGAGCAGACTCTTGCCGGGCAGGCCAGAGAGGCCGTTGACGCCGAACGTGCTGGCCTGATTGCGCTCTGCGGTCGAGTCGGACTTCTTGCTCGCCGCTGTTCGCTCGTTGATCTGGATGATCAGCACATCCCCGAGCTGGCGGGCACGCCGATCCTCGAACATCGGACGATAACCGTGGAACGGCTGGGCCGGATGGGCGGCCTGGTAGATGGAGCCGCTCGCCGCCACGAACTGCGGCTGCGCAACGGGCGCAGGGCGTGCCGTCATCGGCTGGTGGATTTGCGTGGGCGGCACCGTATTGCATCCGGTAGCGGCAAGGCAGGCCAGAATGGCGAAGAAAGCATCGACGATGCGTCGGGTCATGACCGTTCCTATAGTTGGCTCAGACGCTGCAGCATCTGATCCGAGGTCTGGATGGCTTTCGAGTTGATCTCGTAGGCGCGCTGGGTCTGGATCATGTTCACCAGTTCCTCCACGACGTTCACGTTCGATGTCTCGGCATAGCCCTGGTTGAGCAGGCCGACCCCGTTGGTGCCCGGCTGATTGGCCGACGCGGTACCGGACGCCGTCGTTTCCGCGAAGAGGTTCTCTCCCAGGCTGAGCAGCCCGCCCGGATTGACGAAGTTGGCGAGCTGGATGGTGCCGATCTGCGTGCTCGTCGTCGTCCCGGCGCGAACCACCGAGACCGTGCCGTCGCGACCGATGGTCACGCTCTGCGCGTTTGCGGGGATGGTGACCGCAGGCTGGAGGGCGAATCCGTTGGACGTCACCAGTTGGCCGTTGGCGTCGGTACGCAGCGAGCCGTCGCGCGTGTAGGCCGTCGTCCCGTCGGGCATGAGGATCTGCAGGAAGCCCTGACCCTGAATCGCGATGTCGAGCGGATTGGCCGTCTGCTGCAGGTTGCCCTGGGTGAAGATGCGCTCGTTGGCGACCGGACGCACGCCGGTACCGATCTGCAGCCCGGTGGGGATCTGCGTTTGCTGCGAGGACTGTGCCCCCGGCTGCCGCAGCGTCTGGTAAAGCAGGTCTTCGAAGACGGCGCGCGAGCGCTTGAACCCGTTGGTGCTGACGTTGGCGAGGTTGTTCGAGATGACGTCGATGTGCATCTGCTGTGCATCGAGGCCGGTCTTGGCAATCCACAGTGAACGAAGCATTTAGATATCCTGGTCGGTCGATTCGGTGCGTTGCTTCAGCGGTTCATGGACAGAAGCTGGTTCGCCTGCCGATCGTTCTGATCGGCGTTCGACAGCATCTTCATGTGCGTTTCGAATGCGCGTGCGTGGCTGATCATCGCCACCAGCTGTTCGACGGCATTCACGTTCGAGCTTTCGATGGCCGCGGAGGCGACCACCACGTTGTTGTCGGCCGGTGCAACGCCGCCATCCTTCATGCGAAACAGCGCGTCCTGACTGCGGACGAGGTCGGCTTCGGGCGGATTCACGAGCTTCAATCGGCCCAACACATTGACTGCGCCACGCCCGTTCGACGGTACCGCCGAAACGGTGCCATCCTTCGCGATGGTCACGTTCACGTCCGGCGGGACGGCGATCGGCCCGCCGTCCCCCATGACCGGCAAGCCCTGCGAGTTCACCAGAATGCCGCCGGCGCCGACGTTGAGTCCGCCGGCACGCGTGTAGCCTTCCGAACCGTCGGACGCCTGAACCGCGAGAAAGCCCTGCCCCATGATCGCGACATCGAGCGGGCGGCCCGTCTGCTGGATGGCGCCCGGACGGAAATCGGTACCGACCGTGGAATCGACGACATACGACCGCGTGGGCATCCCGTCGCCGAACAGATGCACGGCGCGCAGTGCGTTCATCTGGGCCCGAAAGCCGGTACTCGTGACGTTGGCGAGATTGTGGGCGACCGTGGCCTGCGCCTCCAGCGCATGGCGCGCTCCGGTCATGCTCACGTAGATCAGTCGGTCCATGGCGTGTCGTTATCCGAGGGTGGGCGCTAAGACGATCAGCGTAAGTTGACCAGCGTTTGCAACACTTCGTCTTGCGTCTTGATGCTTTGTGCATTGGCCTGGTAGAAACGCTGCGCGGTGATCATCGCGACGAGTTCGGCCGTGAGATCGACGTTCGAATCCTCGACCGCCGAGGACTGCACCACTCCGAGCGACCCGCTTCCCGGCACACCGATGACCGGCAACCCGGAATCCGGCGAATCGGCCCACTGGTTCTGACCGAGCGACTTCAACCCGTTGGGGTTGGCGAACTGGGCGAGAACGATCTGCGCAAGATCCTGCGACTGACCATTCGTGTAGCGGCCCTTGATCGTGCCGTCGGAGCCGATGTTCACGCCCGCCAGACGCCCCGATGCGTAGCCGTCCTGAAAAAGCGAGTTCACACTGAACGGAGAACCGAACTGCGTCATCTCCGACATGTCGAGCGCGAAGGTTATGGGGGAGGTCGCGCCGCCCGAAATCGTGAGACTCGTCGTGACCGGCATGGTCGTGGTGAGCGCACCGTCGGGATCGAAGTTGAGCACCAGCGGAGCGCCCGGGCCGCCGCCCAGATCCACGTTGGTGGGTGCTGTGCCGTCGACCGAAGCGTAGATGTTCCACTGACCAGAGCTCGCCGTCTTGACGAAGTAGTAACTGAAGGTGTGATCGTTGCCGAGCGAGTCGTACACCGACCCGGACGTCGTGTTGTTGTAGCTGCGCGGATCAGCGAAATTGAACGGCGTCGACGTGGGCTGGGTCGCATCGGCATCGAGGTTCGCGCCGAAGCGGAACACCGAGGTCACCAGCGGCGGAATGTCCGAAGTCGAAAGCCGGATATCGATCGGCGCCGTCGCAATGATGTTGGCAGACGCATCGGTGCCATAGCCCGTCACGCGCTGGTTCTCCGTATTGACGAGATAGCCGTCCGGATCGAGGTGGAACTGACCGTTGCGCGTAAAGCTGATCGTTCCGTCCTTGCTCACCCGAAAGAACCCGTTGCCGTTGACTGCGACGTCGAGCGGATTGTTGGTCCCCGTGATGTTGCCTTGCCCAAACTCCTGGGACACGGCCGCGATCTTCGAGCCGATACCGACCTGGCTCGCGCCGGCCCCGTTCAGGGAGCTTGCAAACACGTCGGCGAACAGTGCGCGCGAACCCTTGAAGCCGACGGTCGCCGCGTTGGCCACGTTGTTGCTGATGACGTCGAGGTTCTTGCTCGCGCTGTTCAGGCCGCTCAAGCCTTGCTGGAATGCCATGTGACGATGCTCCTGGTATGTATCCTGGTCGGCCCGACTGGGGGCCCATGGGTTGTCCGTCTACTGCACGCGGGAGATCTGACTGAACTTCACCGCACTGCCGCCATCGAGTATCAGCGTCGAATCCGCGCCCGAAACGCCGACGCCCGTCACCTTGCCGACGACATACGGCGTCGACGGAATCGACTTCGTGCCGACGCTCGCATTCACGGCAAAGCTGTAGGTCCCGTTGTCGAGTCGACGACCATCCAGACCCTTGCCGTCCCAGGTGAACTTGTTCATGCCCGCGGCAGGACGATCGAGATCGAGCTTCGCGACGATGTTGCCCGCAGCGCCATAAACGAGGACCGAGGCCTTCTCCGCGGCCTGGTCGAATTCGACCGCGCCGGTGGCGCCGCCATCGATGAGATTGAGCTTCGAGCTCGGCGCCATCACTTCGCGTCCGATCATCGTCACGTTGCTCATGGCCTGCGAAGCGCTCATCTGGCTCGACATCGCCTTGGCGAGGTCGGTCATCGTCGTGTTGAGCTTGTCGATGCCGCTCACGGTGCTGATCTGCGACAGCTGGGTCGTCACCTGCGCATTGTCCATGGGACTGAGCGGATCCTGGTGCTTCAGCTGCGTCACGAGCAGCGTCAGAAAGCGGTCCTGAATCTGGTTGGCACTGGTCGCCGCCAACGGAGAGGTCGCCGTACTGGTCGAACCGAACAAGTCCTGAATTGCGGTAGCCATGTCGTTCGTCTCTTTCTCGTTACTGGCCGATGGAAAGCGTTTTGAGGGCGAGCTGCTTCGCGGTATTCATCAACTCGACGCTGGTCTGGAAGGAACGCGACGCCGAGATCATGTTCACCATCTCGTCGACGACGTTGACGTTGGGCAGCGTGAGGTAGCCCTGCTCGTCCGCGGCGGGGTGCTTCGGATCGAACACCCGCTTCAGCGGCGACGCGTCCTCGATCACCTGTGAGACACGCACACCATGCACCGCCGGCGCTCCCGTTGACAGCGACTCGAAGACCACCTGCTTGGCGCGATACGGCATGCCGGTGGACGATACGGTGCTCTCTGCGTTGGCGAGATTGCTCGCGACGGCGTTCAACCGCTGCGACTGCGCCGTCATCGCAAGCCCGGCGATCTTGAAGATCGGATCCATGAATGATCTCCTAGCCCTGGATGGCCGACAGCAGGCCCTTGATCCTGGCATTGATGAAAGTGAGCGATGCTTCGTAACGCATCGCGTTGTCGGCGAACTGCGCACGTTCGACATTGACGTCGACGGTGTTGTTGTCGATGCTCGCCTGCGTCACCGCGCGATAGACCAGTGGCCCCGCTGGCGTACTGCCCTGGATCGGCATCGCACTCATATGACGAGCGGATGTTTTCAGCATCAATCCAGCTTCCGGCATCTGTGCGCCGGAGGCTCGAGTCAATGCCGCCTTGAAGTCGACATCGCGAGCCTGATAGCCGGGCGTGTCCGCGTTCGCGATGTTCGACGCGAGCACCTGCCCCCGGTAACCGCGCACGCTCAGCGCCGTCTGGTGCAGATTGAACATCCGGTCGATTGCGTTCGTCATTGAAGTTGTCCGTGAGTGCTGCCGTAGATGCATCGGGTGTGCCAGCATCGTATGCGCCTCCACAGTTCGGTCGACCCCCGATAAACCCGGCAAACGCCAGTCATTTCGCTCTCGACCGGCAGTCGGCGGCAACAGGACGGCAATCGTTGCCGCGAAGCCTCGAACTGGATGCAAAAGCACCTGCAATTCCACGGATCGCCGGCGCCATGCAATGCATAGAATGGCTTGCATGAAACGGCTCATACTACTTTTCACGATGATCGGAGCGTCAGGCGTCGGCGTCCCCGCGCTCGCCACCCCGAACAGCGCTCGGCAGGACCTCGGTCAGATCGTTCGCGTCGTCGAAAATTTCGTCCGCAGCGAATCGGCCGGACTGCCCGGTCAGGTATCGTTCAGCGTGACCGCGCTCGACAACCGCTTGTCCCTGCCCGCATGCGCGGCGCCCGAAGCATTCCTTCCGGCCGGCAGCCGACTCTGGGGACGCAGCACGGTGGGCGTGCGTTGCGTAGCCGGCACGCCCTGGACGGTATACACCTCGGTTCAGATCGAAATCAGCGGGGAGTACGTCGTCACCGCCCGTCCGATCGCTCGCGGCGAGTCGGTCACGCTCCAGGACCTCGCCTCGATGCGGGGCGATCTGGCCAAACTGCCCGCCGGCATCGTCGTCGATCCGATGCAAGCCGTCGGCAAGCAGATCGCGATCAGCATGGGGGCCGGTCAACCCGTGCGGCAGGACATGCTGAGGTCGCCGAACGTGGTCGTCCAGGGTCAGGGCGTCAAGCTTATCAGCGAAGGACCCGGCTTTCGCGTCAGCACCGAAGGGCAGGCCTTGGCGAACGCGGCGGACGGTCAGTCGGTCCAGGTACGTTCCCCGTCGGGCCAAACGGTTTCCGGCATCGCCCGACCCGGCGGCGTCGTCTTGGTGCGGTACTAGGGCAATTCAACTCGTTGATAAGCAGCAGGATAACAATGCTTGCGTGAAAAACTGCCTGAAATCCTAAAGGCAGGAACGCAGCGGCCGTAACTGCGGTTGTGACGGTGGTATGGGAAAGGATTCAAGTTGTTTCCCTTATGACCGTAACTCTTGCACTACGTGCATTTGAAAAAGCGAGGAAGTGATCGTGAAGATCGATGGAAATCTGCGCTCGATACAAAGCGGACAGGTATCCGAAGGGCAGCAGGGGCGCAGCAGCAAGTCGGGCGGCGCCACCGCGAGCCAGCCGGGTGCAGGCAGCGGTCCGCGCGTTCAGTTGAGCCCGCTCGGATCGCAGTTGGCCGGGATCGAGCAGAGTCTGGCCAGCGTGCCGGTGGTCGATACGCAGAAGGTCGAAGAGATCAAGCAGGCAATCAGCGAAGGCAAGTTCAAGGTGAACCCCGACGTGATCGCCGACAAGCTCCTCGAGACCGTACGCGAGTTGATCCAGGCCCAGAAGGGCTGACCTCGTCGCCACACGACGTTGCGACGGGGCGTTGCATGCGCCCGACCGACGAAACCACCGGTCGGGACCGCATCGTTTGATCGGATGAGGAACGAACGAGCCATGCCCGATACCGATACGCAATATCTCGACGTGCTTGAACAAGAGCGCGTGCGGGTGCGCGATTTCCTGCGTCTGCTGGAGCGCGAACAGGCCGCATTGGTCGCGGGGGACCACGATCACTTGATGGCCTTTACCGAACAGAAGGCTGCGCAGATTCTCGAGCTGCGCCGCATCTCCGACAGCCGCAGCAAGCTGTTGGCGACCCACGGCCTTCGCGCCGACCGCGACGGCATGAGCGCCTGGATCGAACAGACAGCCGATCCGGAAGTCCGCCGCATCTGGGACGACATCAAGGGCTTGGCCGCACAGGTTCGCGCCACCAACGAAATCAACGGCGCCCTGGTTGCTGCGCGACTCAAGCACAATCAGGCCGCCATCACGGCACTACAGGCAGCCGCCAAGACGTCGGGGGTCTACGGCCCCGACGGCGCAGCAAGGCTCACCGCCAGCAACAGCACTCGGCAGCTCGCGAGCGCCTGATACGCCACCGGCTTACGCTTGCGTACCCAGCACGCACGCGAGGCGCCACCAGGTACGCGCAATGCGTTCGAGAAACGGTTGCGGCCGATACCGATGCGCCAGGAAGTACATCGGAAGCCGCGTCGCGCCGAAGTCTGCGACCGCTGAGCGTACCCCCGCGTACCAGGTATTCGTGTCGAATTCGACCGCCGCACGACGCTCGATCGCCCGGCGGTGCACGTCCAGCCAATGCCGAATTGTGGCCGGCTCGGCATCCGGCGGAAGGACGAACGCCAGAAACTCCACGACATCGCGCTGAGGCAATCCCCAGGCGGCCAGTTCCCAGTCGAACGCACAGAGCTTCGGCCCCAGCGGCGTGTCCCGTAGGACGAAGTTGCGCGGATTGAAGTCGCCGTGGATCAGGGTATGAAGCTGACCGGCTTGTGATCGGCGCGCTGTCGGCAGGCTGGCGCAAGCGCGCTCATGCGTTTCGCGCCACGCCGGCCCCAACCACCGACCGAGCCACCGACCGGCGTATCGCCCCAGCTCCGCCCGCCAGAGGCGCGCTTCATCGCTCGCGCCATCCGCATGCATCCCCTGCATCGAAGTGCGTGCCAGCCCGTGTTCCATCCCATGGGCATGAAGTGCCGCAACGCCCTGGAGCACGCATTCGATGAACGGCGCCTTCCATTGCACCGGACCATCGACTGCATTGGACAGCACTGTGCGGGAAACGCGTTCGAGCACCAGGGTCGGCGCGTAGCCATCCAGGATACCGAAGCAGAGCGGCATGGCAGCACGCCACGCAGGCGGTGCGCCTGCATAGCAGGCGACTTCACGCTCGGCGCTGCCCGCCAACTCGCTTTGCTCACGATACCCGGCAAAGGCGCGGCCGAGCGCCGGATCGCAGAGCTTCGCCATATCGTGGGCGACCTCGAGTACCACGGCGTCGGGCAGCTTGCGTTTGACCACGAGATCGAGTCGCGCGGTCGCGCCGTTCGCGCGACGCAGCGTCACGCACTGCTGCTGCATGGCGTAGTCGGCCCCGGCGCGCCAGGCGCCAAGCTCGCCGATCAGACTGTGCTCGCTGCCGAACTCGGACGCGCTCGTCTCCAGCACACGCAATTCCGGCTCGTCGAAGTACCGCTGCAGTATGCTCTCGACGGGGACATCGCGTCTTGCGCGCGCAGTCGCCAGGCTGCCTGCCTTCGATCGAGCCACAGGTTCGATGTGCCCCGCCGCAGTCCAGCGGTCGAAATAGCGTTCGAGCAGTCGGGCGCTCAGACGAGGACACTCGATCCCCAGTTGCGTCAGCGCGAGTTCCGAATCCGCCGCATGCAGTTCGCGAACGTGCGGACGGGCATAGAGTTCGGCGAGATGTCGCCCGTCTTCCCGCGGCGGGGTGTGCAGCAGGAAGCCGCGCAGTGCCTGCAGCGGATGTCCGTCGTGGGCGTCGCACCGCACATGGTCGACCCAGGCGGCGTACGGTTCGAGCTTCACCTCGTAACCGCGCAGGTTCATCCAGAGCACGGCTTCCGTCCAGCGTGCAGGGTGCGGATTGCGAAGATGCATGACCCGCGACACGCCGGGCTCGCGGACCGCCGCGCGGGCAATCGCGCCGGCGACGAAGTCGACCGGGCATGCATCGAGTGTCCAATCGAGCTCCGGCGCGCGTCCCAGCGCCACGCAACCTCGCAGCATGCGCGAAAACAGATCGTCGTCGTTGCCCATGCCAGAGTCGCTGCGACCGGAGATGAGCGTCGGTCGGTAGATCGCTGCCGGCAAGCCGCGTGCGCACGCAGCTTCGATCAGGCGCTCGGCCACCCACTTCGTCTGCGCGTAGCCGAGATGCAATCCGCCAGGATCCGCGGTTGCCGCACGCTCGTGCAGGGGATCGGGATTCCGCGTCGAGTATCCGGCTGCGACGCTCGATACGAAGTGCATCGGCTTGACCACTTCGGCACACGCGAACCCGAGCAACGTACGGGTCGCTTCGACGTTCACACCGCTGAGCTGCTCATAGGTTGCGCCCCAATTCACTTCAGCCGCGCAGTGAAGAACGACGCCGGCGCGCTGGGCAAGCGCCCGGTAAGCCGACGGGGGCAGCCCGAAGAGCGGCGCCGCGATATCGGCGGCGATCACGCGCACCCGCGGATCGATCGGCGGCATCCCATAGCGAGTGTTCGCGACGGCGAGACGTTGTACAGCCGCGTCATTGTCGGCGGCACGCACCAGGCAGATCACCTCGCTCGCCCCCTCGTCGAGCAGCGCGCGCAGCAGATGCACGCCGACGAAGCCGTTGGCTCCGGTCAGCAGCAGGCAGCCCGGGGGACCGGGGGGCAATCGTGCCGGATCGACGATCGGATCGAGGACGGCATCGGAAAGCATCCGCTCGATGCGTCGTTCGTCGTGGCCCGTCGAAGGCAGAGGTGCTTGCACGAGCAACTGGAGCGCGAGCGACTGGATGCTCGGAGCATCGTAGAACGCTTCTTCCGGGAGTTCGAACCGTGTTTGCACCGCTACGGCTTCCGCGAGTTCAAGTGCCGAGAGCGAATCCAGTCCGTAGCGGGTGAGCGGCACGGCAGGATCGATCTCGTGAGGCGCCACCCGCAGACACCGTGCCGCAATCGAAATCAGTACCCGCTCGATGCCCTCGGCCGCCCCCATCAGGGTGTCTCCACTGCCAACGGCATACCGGACGGCACATCGAACCGGGCAATCACGGTCAGACGATCCGCCGCGTAGGCCTCCCGGCAGCGATAGCGCATGAGCTTGCCGCTACTCGTACGATGCAGCCCCCCCGGCGCGACGAAAGCCACCGAAGCGAGCGCCACCTCGTTCTCCCGATAAACCTGGGCACGGATCTCGTCGGCCCATCGCTGCCACGATCCGCTACCGGTACGGGCCGCGTGCATTCCACCTGCCAGCTCGGCAAGTACCACGATGCCTTCGCCCTCCACCTCATCACGGCCGAAGGCCGCCACACCCGTGATGCGATGCGGATCGAGGCGCTGCACGCTGAACTCGATATCCTGTGGATGGAGCTTGCGCCCCCGGACGATAATCGCGTCCTTCGCGCGCCCCGTCACATAAAGTTCGCCCTCGTGCAGGCACCCGAGATCGCCGGTTCTCAGCCAGAGCGCCGACAACCCATCGATCGTGGCCTGGACGAAGACCGATGCCGAGCGGGTCGCCGGCCCGAAGTACCCGAGAGCCACACCGGGGCCCGCCACCACAATCTCTCCGATCTGCCCATACGGCAGCGGGAACGTCGACCCGGGCTCGACGACGGCGACGACGACGCCGCGCGCCGGTTTACCGCACGACACGACCGTCCGAGCGTTATCGCCTGCCGTCGACGGCACGAATCGGTCTTCGGCGAGTTCCGGCTTCGATACCTCGGCGTAGCGCGGCGATGAATCCGCAGGGTTCGAGGCGGTCACGAGCAAGGTGGCCTCGGCCAGTCCGTAGACCGGACGCAGAGCGGACGCGCGAAAGCCGCAGCACGAGAACGTCTCAGAAAATGCCCGCAGCGTTGCGGCCCTCACCGGTTCCGATCCGCAATAAGCCACCTGCCAGGCAGAAAGATCGAGACTCGCGAGATCTTCGTCCTTCACCCGACGCAGACACGCATCGAAGGCAAAGTTGGGTCCGCCGCTCACCGTCGCACGGAACCGTGAGATCGCCCGGAGCCAGCGCATCGGGCGCTGCAGAAAGGCGGTGTGCGAGAACAGCACCGTGTCGTAGCCGCCGTAGAGCGGGGCAAGAAGTCCCTCGATCAGCCCCATGTCGTGATAGGCGGGCAACCACGATACGCCGCAGCTCTCGGGGCCGTTCCCCTCCGCCTCGTGGATCGCCGCAAGATTCGACATCACGTTGCCATGGGTCACGCACACGCCGCGCGGCGACCGCGTCGAACCCGACGTGTACTGTAGGAAAGCCACATCCTCAGGGCGTACCCGAACCCCGGCCGCCGGGCGTGGCGTCTGCATATCGATGTCGGTTTCGACCAGAGGCAACGCATCGAGCGTCACGTCGTGCACGGCCGCAGCGCGGATGACGCGAGCACCCGCCGCACTGGTCAGCACGCCTGCCGCACAACAGTCGACCGCAATCGCACACAGGCGTTCGCACCCGCGGCGCGGATGCGGCAGGGCCACCGGCACCGGCACGCACCCCGCATAGAGGCAGCCGAAGAAGCCGACGAGAAACTCGAGCCCCGGAGGATACGCCAACAGTACGTTGCGCCCGTGCGGGATCGCGTGCCTAAGTCGCGCCCCAACCACTGCGGCTGCATGATGCAGTTGAGCATGGCTCAGCCGCACCGTCTCGGTCTCACCATCGCCGAGGAAGCGATAACCCTTGCCGGGTGCATCGCCTGCGGCCCGATGATGAAGCAGGGAAACGAGATCGGCGCCCGTGTCGCTGTTCATCAGCGGCTCCCCTCCGTATTCAACACCGCGTGCCAATGCACGTATTGGGCGTGAACGCGGTCGCGATTGATTTCGACATCCTCCTCGCGCCACGAGGACGTGTCGATCGGCTCACCCACATGAACATGCACGGTGCCGGGCTTGGCCCCCAGCCCTACACCGGGATCGATCTCGCTCGGAATACGAATGAACAGGGGCACGATCGGCACGCGCAGACTCGTTGCCAGGTGAAACGCCCCCTTGTTGAAGTGGCCGATGCACCCGGTCGTGACGCGCTCGCCCTCGGGACTCAGGTAGACCGATTCGCCGGTGCGCGCAAGCACGCAGGCCGCGCGCTTGAAGATGCGACGACGTGCCTCGGGTCGGTCCTGCGGTACCGTCCAGAAGATGCCGATCAGATAGCCGATGATGCCCATGGGCACGAGCTTTCTCAGAAAGCCCGACAGGAAGAAGCGAGTGTTGGGCAACGCCAGGGCGATCAGTACGAACATGTCGATGGTCGATGTGTGGTTCGAGACGTAGACGACTTGCCCCGATGGCCAACCGGCATGCTTGTGAACCACGTACCGCACGCCGAAGATCGCAAGCAGGGTCCGCCCCAGGCCGGCAGCAATCGTTTCACTGTAGAAGCGCCGCAGACGAAAACCCGTGAGCAGGGCCACGATGAGCATCGCGAACGCCCCCATGGTCATGACGCAGAGACTCGCCGCCACCTGCAATCCCAGTCGCAATCGCGAAGACGTCGTACGCCCAGGCGCTTCGATCGCCGCGGTACTCATGGCCGATCCTCCCGTTCGACGACGACCGTCTGCATAGCGAGATTGAGGTGCTTCTCGAACAGCAGCACCGGCGACAGCAGCAGTTCGCCGATGAAGTATGGGTAGACTGCGCGGGAAAGATTGAGGCCTCGACCGCGCAAGCATTTGAAAGCGGCGCCTGCGAATAAATAGAAGTACGCCGGGAACGCGCCCCACGGGCGCCACGAGACAACGCGCAAGCCCGCTTTCGACATCATGGCGCAGAGCGTGGTGCGATCGAATACCATCGTGTGCTGGGGCGCCTGCAATCCGGGCCATCGATCCCCGAAGAGCCTGAAGCTCGTACTGTCCAGTCGCGGCACTTCGATCACCATGCGACCGCCCGGCGCGAGCCATGTCTTCGCGCGTTCGAGGGTTTCCAGCGCTTCGTAGTCGTGCTCGAGAAAGTGCCAGAGCGTGACCAGATCGAAACTGTTCGGTGCGAAGTTCTGGTCTTGCGGCCGACCGCAAAGGAACTCGATGTCCTGCATCCAGGGCAGATGCGACAGATCCTTGAAGTCGATGCCCGTCACCCGAGCGCCGGTCTCGCTCGCCACCTTTGCAAGGAACGTCCCCGCGCCGCAGCCGATATCCAGGACGCGACTCGATCGGCTCAGCTCGCAACAGGACTGCACCAGTGCGAGTTTGCGCCGGTCGTGTCGATCCATCGCCCAGCGGTAGAGGGGCGTGAAGATCCCGAAGTCGCTCTTCTTGCGGTGCGCGATGTACTCGTCGTCATACCAGGCGCCGATCTCTCGTTGGGGAATGCGAGGGCTCTGATACACGAGACCGCAGTCGCTGCAACGAACGAACTTGAAGCGCCCGGGCTTTCCGGTGAGATCGTCCTGAGCGTCGATGAAGGGTCGGGCGTTCGTCGACCCGCAGAGATCGCACGCTGCCGATTCGGTATGCGGCTGTCCGTGAAATTCGGATGGGCCATGCGTGCGCCCGACGGAGACGGACGATGCAGACGCGGGAACGGGTTCGAAGCGAAGCGGACTTGCCGCAGACAATGCCGTCGGTTGATCTTGATTGAGCGCAGTCAATGAGCATCTCCCATAGCGAGTCGGACGAGAACGATGAGTGCAGCCAGGAACGGCGCGTAGCGACGCGCGCACTCAACGAATCCTTGCCGGGGTTTCCCAATGCAGGCGAACGCGATGATGCCGGCGACACCGATGCCGAAACCCAAGCCCACAGCATCGACCTGTTGCGCGCATGCGAGCATGCTCAGTGTCGAGCCGTGCAGCAGAACCAGCGCGGTCTTCGCCGATTGGCGGCGAGGGCCACCATCGAGCAGGTCGAAGAGACAGACCGCGGCGTAGATCGCTGCGGCTCCGAGCAGCGTCGTCATGGTCCAGACAGGTGCGCCCAGGAGCAGTACGAACACGGGGTATTTCAGGGGCACGACATGCAGATGACACAGGCCCCGTCCAGCGTGGAGACCGTACCAGCCGCCTAGGAAGGCGTTTAGCAGGACAAAGCCGGAAAGCGCGCTCGAGCCAGCGTAGCGGTACAACACAAGCGCGTTGACCAGTCCGAGGGCTACGCACGCCGCCACGACGCTACGGTGATCGTTCGTACGCGTCAGCGCCCGCTCCGGATGCTCCGAGCGATCCCGACCCAGGTCGACGAGATCGTCCCAGAGTCTGAACTGCGCCAACAACAGGAGCGCGATGAACGTTCCGGCGACGAACGATTCCCACCCCGCTACGCTGCCGAGGGCTGCCGCACCGCTCAGTAGCACTGCCAGCGGACCGAACCGCCCCAGCGACAACCGCTCGGCTCGCCAGTCACGCAGCACGGCGAAACCGTCCGCGTACGCAAGCGATTGCCGGCGATCCTGTGGCACGAACGTCCGACCCGAGACACCTACCCTGAACGCAATGCACCGCCGTCGCAGTCGTGAAGTCCAGGCCGACAGGCTGCTAGTCATCGAGCAGTCTCACTTCGCCGCGATCCCCATCCACCTCGATCGATCGTTCGGATGCGATGCGCTCGGTGGCACCGGGCACGCCCACCACGGTGGGGATGCCATACTCGCGGGCGAGGATCGCGCCATGCGACAACATGCCGCCGCGTTCCAGCACCAGACCGCCGATGAGCACGAACGCGGGCGCCCACCCGGGATCGGTTTGACGTGTAACCAGCACATCGCCTCTGCGCAGCGCCCGGGTCTGTGCAACGTCCGTCAGTACCCGTGCCGGACCAACGATGCGCCCCCGGCAAACGCTCGTTCCGACGAGCCGCGAGCCGTCGGTCGGCATCGCTGCCTCCGCGCCCCGGTCCCTCGGGTAATCGCCTGCTTCGCACACCAGAACGTCCGCAGGCCGATGCGCAGCGAAGCTCGCATGAGTGCGCTGACGCGACTCGACGAGCGCACCGAGATCATCGGGAAACATCGCCGCCCCGGAGAGCCATTCATCGAGTTCGGCAATGGTGAGAAAGAACACGTCACCAGGCGCGGCAATCACCTGACGCGCTGCGAGCCGGGCACCGAGTTCCAAGGCGACACGGCGCAAGCGACTGTAGAGCAGTGCCTGTTTCAACCGGGCTCGCTCACGAAGACCGATGGCGGCCTGCGCGGCCGTCATCACCGGTTGCAGCACCGAGGCCATCGACGGCCACGGCCACTTGCCGAACAAGGGACGCTTGCTCGCAATAGCCATAAGCTTCCGGGTCGCAGACTCCCGCTCGGCGCGCTGCCCGGCGAGCCTTGCCTGCGGCGCATCGTTCGCCTGCTCGGCGTAACAGCGGACCATGTCGATCAACGCTTCGGGATGCTCCTGAAAACTCGGCGTCGTGAGCATGAGTTCACCCGAGCAGCGAAACCCCCACGCGAGCAGGTAAGCATCGAACTGGCGGCCGAAAGCACGAAAGCGTGCATCCGAGCGGAGGCGATCGAGGACGACCGGGGCCTCGTGCTCTGCGAACAGCCGCTGCAGTTCCGGATCCGTCGTGACGCAGCGAGCCAGTTGCCACAGCGCCTCCACCGGTTCCGCACTCTTGAGCCCCGACAACCCCTTGAGCAGATCGTTATGCAGACCCGTGGCGGCGTCATCGTCGACCACCTTCGCAACGAGGGCCTTCAAGACGCCGTAACAGACCATCGCTGCGGCATCCGCCAGCGATGCTTCGGTCCAGCGCCGCAATCGAATGTCGACGAAGCCTCGCAGCAGATCGCGCAGTTCGATCGTGTCGAGCGTGGTGAGCCGCTCCGGCGAGGACGATGCCGCGTAAGCATCGACGCGCGCTTCGAACGCACGAACGCGGGGTTCGACGAAGACGTACTGCGAGGTCGTGCGCATCGCGATCCACAGCAGCTCCGCGGCATCGCCCGCGCTGCGAACGAAACTGCGATGCCTAGCGACTGTCGATCGCGCGGGATCGGTGGCGCCGGTGAAGTCATCGAACCATGCACACAGCCGATCGCCGAACGGGGCCTCGCGCAGCACCGCATGAATGGCGGTCAGGTTGTAATAGAGCCGCCCCGCATGGACGCCGACGATGCCGGCGAGATCGCCTCGCATGCGCTCCAGCCTCGTCCGCGACAAGCCGAACGCCCGTCCGAGATTGCGAAAGTACGCCCCATAGCCCGGCCCGACGATGGAATAGAGCAAAGGCGAAATCGGATCCGGGAAGTTCTCGTTGACGTTCGCGTTCGACCAGACGACGCGGCGGCTCAGTGCCGACACCGGCGTGGTGATGGGACGCGCCTGCACAAGCCACACCTTGCCATCGCGATCGATGGCGAACTCGATGTCCTGCGGAGCGCCGAAAAGCCGCTCGGCTGCGAGGGCGGCTTGTGCGAGATCGCGGATCGATCGATCACTGGGCCTCCCGCTGGCCGCCGCATCGACCGTATCGACGATTGCGATGTGATCCCGGTCGATGCGCATGCGCGCCGGCGTGATCTCCCCGGCGACGAGCTTGTCCGCGAGTCCCGCGCAGTATTCGCAAAGCATCGCCTCGCCCTGGCCCGGTTCCGGGCTGCGAGTGAACAGTACGCCGGCAAAGGCGGGATCGATCTGCCGTTGCACGATGACGGCGATCGAGCCGAGAGTGCCATGAGTTTGCTCATAGCCAAGCGCCCGCGTCGACCAGCGCGATGCCCAGACGCGTCGAACGGCGGCTTCGAGCTGGGCGCGCGTCGTCACGCCGAGCACGGAATCCATGAGGCCCGCGTAGGACGCCTGTGCGCCATCCTCGCCCACTGCAGAACTGCGGACGACCCAGACGGACCCTGGTGACAGGGTCGCGGCGAGCTCGTCGAGCAGTGCGGACAGCGATGCTGGCCAGGCGGCGGCCTCGATACCCGCACGGACGCACTCGGCGGCGGCCTCGATAGCAACGGCGTCGGACGAAAGCGAAAGGGAGTTCAGCGCTTCGACGTGCGCATGCAATCCCGTTTCGTCGAGAAATGCATCGAGCACATCGATGCCCAGCACGATGCCCTTCGGAACGCTCAGCCCCCGCGTGGCCATCCGACCCAGATTCGCCGCCTTGGCACCGTGTCGGAAAGCCGTGAGTTTGCCCGACAACCCATGCCATCGAAGCGCTGGCGCGCCAGCGCGCTTCACCCAGTCGGCGATCGGTCGATTCATGCGTACCTCCGCTTGACCCCGACCCGGTAGAGCAGCACGCTGAAGCCGAAGTGCACCGCCGGCCCGAGCAGCAGGACGGCGGCCCAGGTCTGCCCACGCAGATCCACGACCAGCGTCATGCCGAGCAGAACGGCCAACGTCGAATCGAGCCGGTCAACGACGAGACAGAACAGACGTCTGCCTCCAGTTCGCGGCACCTGCCCAGGCTCGATACCCCATTGCCGCTTCAGAAACGAATTGGGCAGCTCCCCCACCATGAAGCAGAACCCCGCCCACACGCCGACACCGAACAATGCGGCCGGATCGAGCCCCCAGAGTCCTGGCCTCAACCACGCGACACCGCTATCACGCATCACGCCCAGCAGCAGCAATGCACACCCCGCTGCCGGAACCAACACCATGAAGCCGCGCAGGGTCTTGTTGTCACCGAAGATCCGCCTGCCGCGAAAGGTCTGTCCACCATCGAGCGGCATGGCGTATCGAAGCGAACGCGGACTTCGCATCCAGATGCCGTGAGCCAGACCGGCGGCGCTGAGGGCGATCAATATCGTCAGTGCCTCGACGAACGCAGCAGGATCGGCACTCACAGCTCGAAGCCCGTCTGAGTGCGATTGCCGAAGACGAACTCCGAACCACGCATCCGCTTCGCCGCCTTGAGCCATGTCCACCAATGCACTTCACTGGGCTGCTCCTCGTCGAGCAGCATGAGCCGGTAGCCTGGCACGCCCGCGTGCAGGTGGTGCAGCTCATGCGCATTGAAGTTCAGAAGCACCCAGCGCGCGAACCAGCCCGGAAAGCGCAGCGACCGGGTATATGGGAGCTGCTCGCGAGCGGTCAACGGCGCAACACGCCGGCCGCCGCTCACCGGTTGAGGAATGTGGGTGTGCTGACTGAGAATGATCGGATCCTGGAGCGCCAGTCCGAGGAGCACGGCGACGCCGAAGAGCGAGACCACGCTCGCCCAACCCACGTATAGACCGATGACCCCGTACAACACCAGGAGCACGCCGGCGTTGAGCACGATCCCGATGCGCTGACGACGCAACGGGAACTGGGCCCACAGCCGGGGCAGGTGCCAGTAGTTGCCGAGCCGATAAACAACGGAGAACAGCGGCAGCCAGCAGCGCCAGGCGATATCCACGACGGCTCGAGTGAGGCGGCCGCGGCGACGCGGTGTCAGCGAAGCCGTGGTTGGATCCTTGTCCTGCCACCCTGTCCATACATGATGCAGACCATGTATTCGGCGCCAGCTTGCAAACGGGATGAACGCGAAGACCGACGCCAGATGTCCGGCGCAGACGTTGAGCACGCGGCCTCGAAACAGCGTCATGTGTCCGGCCTCGTGCAGAAGGATGAACCATTGCATAAGTGCCACCGCGACAAGGCCCTGACCGACCATCCAACCGAGGATGCTGGACGAGGCCGATAGCGCAATACCCATTACCGTCACTGCGACCAGCATGCCGAGATGGAGCATGCCCAGGAGGTTGCTGGGTCGAAGATCCGTCTGAGCGAGCTCGCACCGGACTCGATGTACGAGCACGCCGGTGGACGATGCGGTACCGATGTCGTTCTTTGCCATGTCGATCCCTAGCGCCAATAAATCGAGGTTTTATTCCTGACGGTTTCACCATGCAATACTTTTTTGTTGAGTATCAATATACGATACTCATGGTTTCATCATCTCTGCGTCGATCCCGCCCGTGAACAGGAAACGTCTCCCGTGACCGGCGTCGCGGAATTCACCGCGGCGCTCAAGCGCTGTCTCAAATCGCGCGGCATGACCTACGCCCGGCTGGCACCGCATCTGGAACTCAGCGAGACGAGCGTGAAGCGCTTGTTCTCGTCGGGCGGGTTCACGCTCGAGCGGATCGAGCAGATCTGTCGCCTGCTCGATATGGACTTGTTCGAACTCGCTCGCCACGCACAAAGCGGCGCCGCGACGGCGACGGAGTTGTCGCTCCCACAGGAACAGTCGCTTGCAAGCGAGCCGCGCCTGCTCCTCGTATTCCACCTTCTCTTGAGCGGCTGGCGAATCGACGACATCGTCGACGCCTACGAGATGTCGCGCCCCCAATGCCTCGCGGCGATGATCCAGCTGGATCGCTTGCGACTGATCGATCTGAAACCCGGCGACGAAGTACGGCTGCGCACCGCACGGCTCATCACCTGGCGTCGCAACGGACCGATTCGTCAGGCCTATCAGGAGCGCGTACTGCACGAGTTCTTCGCGGCCGACTTCGAAGCGCCTGTCGAGATGCTTCAGTTCGAGGCGAAGGAGCTTTCGCGAGCGTCGCGCGAAGTGATCCGGCGCAAGCTCGAACGCCTCGTGAAGGAGTTCAACGACCTCGCGACGCTCGATGCCGACCTGAAGCCGCGCGAGCGCGAGAGCGTGGGCCTCGTGATCGGTTTGCGTCCCTATGTACTGTCGCTGTTCAACCGCATGCAGCGCAAGAAAGCCAAGCCGACGCGGCGGTAAGTGTATTTCGAAGCGCGTCTATGACGACCGACCCTGCCGTTCGGCATAGCCCACGTCCGTCCGCCCGGCGCACAGAACCCGCTCTCGATCCACGCGGTTCACGTCTGCACACCCTGCCGGTTTCGTCTAGGCGATCGGACGTATACGCGCCATCGCGTCGCTTCCCTATCTTTACTCCCAGTCCGACGGCACATCGCCGCGGCAACAACCCCAGGAGAAACGACGATGAAGAAACTCGCGATGGCCACCATGCTCTGCCTCGCCGCTGGCGCCGCCCAGGCTGCCCTGCAACCCGGCGACCTCGCTTTCACCGCATTCAATGCCGACGAAGATGGATTCGCCGTCGTCGCGCTGCGCGATCTGCCGCAGTTCCAGGGTATCTACTTTACGGACAACGAATGGAGCGGGGGCGCACCGGGCACGGGCCAGTTCAACACGGGCGAGAACACTTTCGTGTGGGTGACCGGCGCCCAGACCATCGCGGCCGGTACCGTGGTGCGCTTCAGTCAGATCGACAAGGCCGCGCGCAGCGCATCGATCGGCGCCTTCGCGCTTTTCCAAAGCGGCGTGCCGGGGTTCAGTGCAAGCGGTGACACGCTGTTCGCCTTCACGGGCGATGGCAGCGGCGTTCCCGATCGACTCCTCGCTGCAGTGTCGAGCGAGAACTACGCGGGCAGTTCGCTCGCCGACAGCGGCCTGCAGGTGGGCGTCCATGCGGTGATCGTCGGCGCGGGCGCCGATTTCGCTGAATACGCGGGGGCAAGGACCGGTTTACCGAGCTTCGCCGACTACCGTACAAAGATCAACGATGGATCAGCCTGGCAATCGTACGCGACCGGGGACTTCGCAACGACGATCCCGAACCTCGGATCGTTCGCGGTCGCACCGGTCCCCGAGCCGAGTTCCTATGCGCTCCTCGCGACGGGGCTGGGCATGATCGGGTGTCGACTGCGTCGACGGGCGCAGCAGCGAGCGCCGCAGCCCCTCCCGGCATGGGTGCCGCCTGCCGCCGGCGCATGACGAATGTCATAGGGGGGACGATCAGCCGCGACCGACGAACGGCATTTTCGTCGCCATGATGGTCATGAACTGGATGTTGGTGTCGAGCGGCAGACTCGACATGTAGACGACGGCTTCGGCCACCTTCGTCACGTCCATCATGGCCTCGATGGCGACGGTGCCGTTCGCCTGCTTCACGCCCCGAGACATCCGCGCAGCAAGTTCGGTCATCGCATTGCCGACATCGATCTGGCTGCAGGCGATGTCGTATTTGCGGCCGTCGAGCGACAGCGTCTTGGTCAACCCGGTGATTGCATGCTTGGTGGCCGTATAGGGTGCGGAATCCGGCCGCGGTGCATGCGCGGAAATCGAGCCGTTGTTGATGATGCGACCTCCGCGCGGATCCTGATCCTTCATGATGCGAAATGCGGCCTGTGCACAGAGAAACGATCCGTTCAGATTGGCGTCGACGACGCTCAGCCACTTCTCGTAGGTCAGATCTTCGAACAGGACGCCCGGCGCGTTCGCACCGGCATTGTTGAAAAGGACATCCAGACGACCGAAGCGCGCGACCGTCGCCTTGAAGAGCGACGCCACCTGATCGGGCTTGGCGACATCAGTGGACATCGCCAGGGTCCGCTCGGGCGCCTTGCCGAGCGCCGCTGTTTCGTCCAGGGCCTCCTTGCGCCTGCCCGCAAGCGCAACACGATATCCCGCGTCGATCAGCGCAAGCGCACTGGCTCGCCCGATGCCCGACCCTGCTCCCGTGACGACTGCGACCTTGTTGCCGGCCATGACTCCCTCCTTGGTTGGATGCGAAGGCATGGTAATCGCGTTCCCGGCGGGCGTGAAGAGCCGGGAGCCCGAGACTGCCGAATCATGCCCGACGGATGTCGCCGGGCCGCGCCGATCAGACCTTCTCGCGCAGGCGTGCCCGCAAACGCGTTACGGCCTGCCCGTGGAGCTGACATACACGCGACTCGGAGACACCGAGGATCTCGCCGATCTCCCGCAGGTTGAGCTCTTCCTGGTAGTAGAGCGCCATCACCTTCTGTTCGCGTTCGGGCAGGTCCTCGATCGCATTGATCAGCGCCGTGCGCATGCGCTCGTCGAGCAGGCGCTCCAGCGGCTCCTCGGTCCAGTCGGCGAAGTGTCGGTCGAGCACGTCCTCGTCCTCGCCGGATCTGAAATCCTCGTAGTACACCAGCTGATGACCCCGGGCATCCTGCAGCATCTGCTGATACTCGTTCAGGGGCAGGCCGAGCGATTCCGCCAACTCGGTTTCACTGGGCGGGCGACCATTCTGCTGCTCGAGCTTGGCGATCGCGCCTTCGATCTTGCGCAGGTTCTTTCGCAGCCCGCGCGGCAGCCAATCGGATTGGCGCAGACTGTCCAGCATCGCGCCGCGGATTCGCTGCACCGCATAGGTTTCGAACTGAGCCCCCTGCGATTCCTGATAGCGCTTCGCCGCATCGATGAGACCCAGCATGCCCGACTGGATCATGTCGTCGACGTGTACCGACGGCGGCAGCGTGGCCATCATGTGATGGGCGATGCGCTTGACCAGCGGCGCATACTTGACCACGCATTCATCGGGGTCCATGAAACCATTTTTCGCGTAGTTCGCGACAGTTTGGGCGGCTTGCGCTTTCATCTGTATCCTCGATTCGAATGCATAGTCAGAGATTCAATGGTCCGCGGGCGCTTCACGTGGCGCCCAGCGCGATGGATGAGTCGATCGCACGAGCGACCGGCATCGGTCTTGCGCTCGACGACGTGGCGATCGCCTCGGCGAGGCGCGTGTATGCCTGTGCAGCAACGGATGCGGGAGCGACATCGAGCACGATCGCCCGTTCGGCTGCTGCGCGAGGGATCGCGGCATCCGTCGGGATGCAGCCGACGTACTCGAGCACGACGTTCAGGTAAACCTGCGCCGCCTCCGCGATATTCGCGAAGATCCTATGCGCAGCTTCGGGGCCGTTTACGCGATTGACCACGACACGGAAACGGCAACGTGCGTCCGCGGCAGCCATGCGTTTGAGCACGCCGTAAGCATCGGTGATCGATGCCGAGGCGCCCGACAACAGGATCAGCACATCACGCTCGGGGTCCCCGGAGGTCACGACGGGCTCCACGCCGGAGCCGTTGACGAGCACCCAATCGTTCGGGCTGGCGGCCCGACCTCGCCCAGCCACGGAGAATGCGCTCGCAGCCAATGGCCCGGATTGCATCCACTCCCGGTGCGACAATGTCGTGACCCCGTAACCGTCCGCGACGGCGAATGCACTCGCCGACCGGATCGCAGCGTCCGCAGCCGTCATGCCAAAGTAATTCTGCAACCGCGACTCGGTCGGCTGCGCCACGAGATCCACCAGGAGCGTGTTCCTGCCCGAACGAGCCAACGCAGCCCCGAGATTGACGACCAGGGACGTACGGCCGATTCCCGGCATCCCCGAGGCGATCTCGAGCAAGCGCGTGCGTGTGGCACCGAACATTCGGCGCAGACCATCGGCCTGATCGAAGCCTCCTTCAACCAAAATAGGCTCCTGCACGCGCCGGCGCTGCGTTTGCTGCCTCGCGCCGCCCGCCCAGCATCAGGGGAAACTCGTCGTGGGCGAGGTCGAATACGGAACTGCCGGTCGAGGCACGCAATGCACGATGAATAAGATATTGCCGATTCGGCACGTGCAGATCCTCCGGCACGCGCTGCCCGTTGGCGACGAAGTGCAGCGCCAACCGGTTGCGGATGATCACGTCCATCGCAGCACCGATCGACTGCGCCTCGTCGAGCTTGGTCAGGATGCAGCCGTCGATGCTGCCCGGCTCGTAGCAGCGCACGACGTCTTCGAGCGTATCGCCGTTGCATGTCGAATTGAGCAGCAGCAGACGCTTGACGTTGCCTCCGCAGCGGGCGAGCGCACTGACCTGCTCGGCCACCATCTTGTCGCGCTGACTCATGCCGACCGTATCGATCAGAACCATGTGCTTGCCCCGCAGCTCGGCAAGCGTGCTCTTCAGTTCGTTGGCATCGCGAACGACGCTGGTCGTCACGCCGAGGATGCGCCCGTAGATGCGAAGCTGCTCGTGGGCGCCGATACGATAAGTGTCGGTCGTGAGCAGCGCGACGCGATCCGCCCCGTGACGCACCACGCCTCGAGCCGCCAGCTTGGCGGTCGTCGTCGTCTTGCCGACACCGGTGGGACCGACGATGGCATAGACGCCGCCGCGTTCGACGATATCGTTGTCCGATCCCGCCGTGAGCAGATTGCGGTTGATCTCCGAGACCAGCCAGCGGCTGCCTTCCTGATCGTCGATCGATTCGGGCATCGGGTCCGTGAGCCGTCGCGCCAGTTCGCCGCTGAATCCGGCGGTCAGCAGCGTTTGCAGGCCAGCGACCTTGCCGGGATCTCGCCGCGACAATTCCGTCCAGGCGAGGCCGAACAGGCGCTGCTCCAGCACTGCCCGCATGCTTCGCAACTCCGCGACCATGCCTTGCACCATCGCTTCGCTCAACGCTTCGCCCGCGGGCGGCGCCGCGGCGGCCGGCGATGAGACGGGCGCTGCCGAAGGCATGCGAACGCTCTCGACTGCGGCAGGCGGACGCTCGGAACGGCGGGCGCCATCCCGGGCAGCGAGGTCCGACACCGATTCGCGCACCGTTCGCTCCACCGAGGATCTCTCGACCGGCGGCTCTTCGCGCATCACCGGTGCCCGCACCGGCGGTTCGGCAACTCGCGGCTCACGCGAAGTGAGGCGTCGCAGAAAACTCGGTTCCGACTCCGAGCGGACCGCCTTGGGTGCTTTCTCGCGCACCACGGGCTGTGCATAGACCGGATCCGGTACCGGCTCTTCGTTCGCGGCACCGGAGACGATCTCGTGGATCGACGAACTCGGCATGGCGACGACTTCGATGCCTCCGGCCACCTTGGCGTTGGACAGGATCAGTGCATCCGGGCCAAGCGCATCGCGCACCTGCCTGAGCACATCGCGGGAACTGGCACCAACAAACTTGCGTGGTTTCATCATCGAGCTCCGAGCACGGCAGTCACGCGAATGCCCTTGCTATCGGGCACTTCGGCATGGGACAAGACACGCAGCGCGGGAACGCTGCGACGAAGAAAGCGCGACAGCAGCAGTCGCAGTTGTGCAGGTACGAGCAGCACCGCGGGCAAACCGACCGCTTCCTGTTCGTCGGCCGAGGCTTTCGCCTGCGCCGAGATCGTGTCGGCGAGCGACGGCTCGATGGCGGCGGCATCGCCGCTGCCCACGGCCTGCATCAGTATTCGTTCGAGGGAGGGATCCAATGCGATCACGGACATCTCCTGCGCCCCGGGGAACAGGGTCTGCACGATGGAGCGCCCGAGCGCAACGCGCACGACCGCAGTCAGCTCGCCCGGGTCCAGCGTGCGGCTCGCGTGTTCGGCGACCGCTTCGACGATGGAACGGGTGTCGCGCACCGGCACGCCCTCTTCGAGCAGGTTCTGCAGCACCTTTTGCAGCACTCCGACAGGAACGACCTTCGGCACGGTGTCCTCGACGAGCTTCGGCGAGTCCTTGGCGAGACGTTCGATGAGGGCCTGGACCTCCTGCCGCCCCATCAGCTCGGCACAGTGCTTCTGCATGAGGTGGTGCAGGTGCGTGGCGATCACGGTCGCGGTGTCCACGACGGTATAGCCGAAGTTCTGGGCGTTATCGCGCTGGTCGTTGTCGATCCAGACGGCGGGCAGCTGAAAGGCAGGGTCCTGCGTCCGCAGCCCCTGCACCTCGGCCGTCACACGACCCGGATTGATGGCGAGCATCATGGACGGATGTGCATCGGAGCGACCCACCTCGACGCCCTTCAGCATGATGCGATAGGCGTTCGGGCGCAATTCCAGATTGTCTCGAATGTGTACCGGCGGCGAGAGGAATCCGGTCTCCTGGGCGAACTTCTTGCGGATCGCCTTGATGCGCTTCAACAGCTCGCCGTCCTGCGCCCGGTCGACCATGGGAATGAGGCGGTACCCTACTTCCAGCGCCAGCACATCGACGGGCACGACGTCGTCCCAGCTGACTTCAGCCGCTTCGGCCGGAACATCCGGCGCCGCCTCGGGTTCGACCGGCGCTTGTGCCTCGCGCAGCGTGCGACTGCGCATCATCCAGGCGGTCGCGAACAGACCCCCTGCAAGGACGAGGAATGCGATATTCGGCATGCCCGGGATCAGCCCCATGATCGCAAGGATGCCGGCGGTCAGCACCAGCGGCTGCGGACTGCTGAGCATCTGGCCGACGAACTGCTGGCCGATGTTCTCGTCCGTACCGACGCGGCTCACCACAAGGCCCGCCGCGGTGGAAATCACCAGTGCGGGAATCTGCGCGACCAGGCCGTCTCCGATCGTGAGCAGCGTGTAGTGGTGGGCTGCCGTGCCGATGTCCAGACCGTGCTGCGCGACACCCACGATCAATCCGCCCAGCAGATTGATCAGGAGAATCAGTATCCCGGCGACGGCATCGCCGCGCACGAACTTCGAAGCACCGTCCATGGAACCATAGAAGTCCGCTTCCTGCGCGATCTCGGCACGTCGCCTGCGCGCGTCGTCTTCACCGATGAGTCCAGCGTTGAGATCGGCATCGATGGCCATCTGCTTGCCGGGCATCGCGTCCAGCGTGAAGCGCGCACTCACCTCGGCGATCCGCCCGGCGCCCTTCGTGATGACCACGAAGTTGATCACCACCATGATCACGAACACGACGATACCGACGGCATAGTTGCCGCCGACGAGAAAGTGGCCGAAAGCCTCGATGACCTTGCCGGCCGCATCGGGACCCTTGTGACCTTCGAGCAGCACGACACGCGTCGATGCGATGTTGAGCGACAGACGCAGCAGGGTCGTCACAAGCAAAACGGTGGGGAACACCGCGAACTCGAGCGGCTTCTTCGTGTTGACCGAAACGAGCAGCACCAGGATCGATACGGCGATGTTGAACGTGAAGAGCACGTCGAGCAGGAATGGTGGCAGCGGCAGCACCATCATCGCCAGCACCAGGACGATGAGAACCGGGCCGCCGAGGCTGATCAGGTTGCGCCGGTCGAAAAGCGAAGGTACGGCGACGGCTGCCTGGCTCATGTCGCCACCGCCGCTTCAGGATCCATACCGTCGGGCACCGCGATATCGGTGGGCATGACGGGTGCGCGACCGCCCTCCGATGCATGGCGGCGCAGCTGGAACACCCACGCCAACACTTCGGCCACGCCGGCATAGAGCGCCGCAGGCACTTCGTCACCGACATCGGCATGGCGGTAGAGCGCACGAGCAAGCGGCGGAGCCTGCAGAATGGGCACCGAGTGCTCTTCGGCGAGTTCCCGGATGCGCCCGGCGATGAGGTGCATGCCCTTGGCGACCACGCGCGGCGCGCGCATGCGCGAGTCGTCGTAGCGCAGCGCGACAGCGTACCGGGTCGGATTGACGACGACGACATCGGCCTTCGGCACCGCCTCCATCATGCGCTTGCGAGCCATCTCGCGCTGCTGGCTGCGGATCTGCGCCTTAACCTGCGGATCGCCCTCCTGCTCCTTCGCTTCCTTGCGCAGATCCTCACGGCTCATCTTGAGCTTGGAGCGGTAGTTCCAGATCTGGAACGGGACATCGATGGCAGCGATCAGCGCCAACGAACCGACTACGGCGAGAAAACACATGCCGATGATGCGCCCGCCGTGCGACACCGCAGCGGGCAGTGATTCCGCGGCAAGCCCCATGGTGGCTTCGGTCTGACCCAGGGTGACCCAGGTGGCGACACCGATGATCAGGATGACCTTGCCGATCGCTTTTCCCAGTTCGGCAAGGCTGGTCATCGACACCATGTTCGAGAAGCCCTTGACGGGATTGAGCCGGGAGAAGTCCGGCGCCACCGACTTGCTCGATACCAGCCAACCGGACAGCAGCAGCGGTGAGGCGAAAGCGACGAGGAAGAGCACCATCAGCACCGGCGCGACGGCAAGAAACGCGTCCACGGCGAACCTTTGCAAGACCACGAGCATCGACGTCGGATCGACGATAAGCTCGCGCGGGATATTCAACGAACTGCTCAGGAGTGCCGAAAAATCGTTGCGCAACCCGTCCGCGGCCAGCCACAGCCCGAGCCCGGCTGCGCCGAGCAAGGCAAACGTGTTGAGCTCGCGCGAACGCGGAACCTGCCCTTCTTCACGCGCCTGTTCAAGGCGTCGCTGTGAAGGGGCTTCTGTACGTTCGAGATCGGATTCCTCGGCCATTCCCGGCTCCAATGTCCGAGAGGATTATGGAACCGCACCCAAGTCGCTAAAGGGACGATAAGGACGGGGTTAGGCGGGTATATCGGGAAGCTGCCGCGGCGACCGACAACTACCGCCTACCCAAGGGGAAGCACGGACTCAAGTCCGACCGATAGCTGTCGTAACGAACCGAATGCGAAGCGACCGGCCTACCGCTGCAAAATCGCCATCGAGCGCCCTGAGTCGACTGCGCGTCCTGCTGCAGGTCACCGTGCTCTTCCTGCCCGTCCCGGCAGTTGCGGATCCCCCGCACGGCACGAATGTGCAGCACACCGAGTCCGTCCGGGTCGCTGCCTGGCACCGCCTACTCGCTCAGCGACATGGCAACGAGTTCGACAAGGTGCTCGCCGCGCAACGCTTCTTCGCGGGCTTCGAACAGCAGGACGACCTCACGCTCTGGGGCGTACCCGACCAGTGGGTCATGCCTCGCGAGTTCGTCGAGATCGGTGCGGGCGACTGCGAAGACTTTGCCATTGCACGGTACGCGACGTTGGTCGCGCTGGGCGTGCCGGCATCCCGGTTGTCGCTCGCCGCGACCTATTCGTACGCGACCGAACGACGACGGATCGAGCGCCACCTGGTGCTCGTCTATCGCGCAGTGTCGACCGACGCCACGTGGATCCTGGACAATCGAAACGCCGCAGTGTCCCGGATCGATGAACGCAAGGATCTCGGACGACTTGAATCTTCGCCGCAGATCAAGGCGCTCGAAACCCGGCTGATCCGCCTTGGCGAAGCGTTCGCACGATCGATCGCTGCGACGAACGGCGAAGCGGAAAGCTATGCCGCGACCGAGCCAGTGCCGTCGATCCGGTCTGCCTCGCTGTCCGGCAGCAGCAGGAGATAGGCGGCCGACGGCCGCACGCGATAGTGCGTCCATTCGCGCGCAGCTGCGAGGACCACGCGGCGTACACGCTCCCACATCTCGGGCGCGGAGATGTGGAGCAGCCGCTGGGCATTGGCAAGATCGAGCGCGATCACGGGATCGAACCAGCCATAGGCACAATGGCGGGCGAGATCGCAGGCGTAGCGCACGTTGAGCACGCGCGCGTCCAGATCGCTGTCGTCGCGTGCGAGATCGCGAATGAGTCCGGGAAGTCCGAGCTGCTCGAACAGACCCTGTCGCAGTTCGACCGCCACCGCCGCCGGCAGCTGCCCGTCGGACCCCGGCTGCCATAGAACGACGAGCAGTTCGGTGATGTCGTGCAGCAGGGCCGCGACCATGACTTCTTCAGGATCCATGTCATGACGGTAGTTTGCCCAGTCGCGGGCGAACAAGGCTGCGAGTCGTGCGCGACTCATGCCCGCGTGGATACGGGCCACGGCCCGCGGATGCGCCTTGAGCTGAGCATCGACCATGGGCCGCTTCTGGAACTCTCGGAAGAAACGGGCCTGACCGAGCATCATGATCGCATGGGCGATCGTGGTGATATCCACCGTTTGACTGCGCGAGCGATGCGACTGGATGAAGCGCATCACGCGCAAGGTCATGAACGGATCGCGCAGGATGGCTGCCGATAGGGCGTTGCCGGAGATGCGATCCTGATCCCGCTCGAACCGATCGAGGTCGAGCGCGGTCGCACGCAGGACAGGCAAACCGGCGTCCACCGCTGCCAGCACTTCGGCGAGCGCATCGCGTCCGCTGCGGATCGGCTCCATGATCGAGGACTTACATCTTCCAGACGTACAGCGTGTGCCGTGCCTGATCGGACACAGGCACGATCTCCTCGGGCTCGACGCCAGGGACGTCGAAGGCGAGACTCACGAATAGCGATCCCGGGCGCATCTCCCGCCTGGCCTTCGCCCAGAGTTCAGGCATGGGTGCCGGAGAAAGAAAGGCGTAGACCACGTCGAACGCTCGTAGATCGACCGACATGATGTCCTGTCGCCGCACGTCGCAGCCCAGGCGCCCCGCCCGCAGGCGGCTCACGAGGTACGGCAACGGCGCCAGTTCGACACCGTGGAACTCGCACTCGGGCCGCAGCTTCTTCAGCCCCGCGATGACCGTACCGACACCACACCCCAGGTCGACGAAACGAATGCTGCGATCCTGCGGCAGCAGTTCGCCGAGCCGCGCTCGCACCTCGCACCCAGTCAGGAAGAGCGGCACCTGCGTGCGGAAGGTACTGCCGAAGACGATGACCAGGGCCGCGAAGGCAGCCGCCCACCAGAAGGGCGAAACCGACAGACCCTGCGCCCAGACCAGGGCCGGCGCAAAGAACAGGTGCAGCGTGAGCCACCACCGGGCAGCCCCTGCAAACATCGCGATCCGCATGGCGACCGCGCCTTGCATGATGGACCACTGCGCCACCGTCATCTCGAACCCGACAAGCACCGGAACGAGGGCGATGATCGTCGCCGCCAGCTGGGTGAGACCCGCCTGCGCCGAGGGCGTCAACACGAAGCTATTTCGCAGCGTCCTTGCCATCGACCTGTTCCTTCGCGGATAGGGCATCCTTGGCGGCGATCGCCTCTTCCGTGAGATCCGCGGCCTTCTCCACATTGACGCTGAGGGCACGCTTCGCCTCTTCTTCGGCCCGCTTGTTCATCACGATGATGCTGATGCGGCGATTGATCGGGTTCAGCGGATCGTTCGGATCGAACATGACCGACGACGCCAGCCCGACCACGCGCGCGATCTTGCTCTCGTCGAGGCCGCCGGCCATCAGTTCCCGTCGCGACGCATTCGCACGATCCGCGGACAGTTCCCAGTTCGAGTAGCCGCGCTCGCCGCCCGAATAGGCATGCGCATCCGTATGTCCGGAGATGCTGATGCGGTTCGGCACATCGTTGAGCGCCTTGGCGATCTCGCGCAATATGTCGCGCGTATAGGATTGCAGCTGCGCACTGCCGATCGTGAACATCGGCCGATTCTTCTCGTCGACGATCTGTATGCGCAGTCCGTCGGTCACGATGTCGATGAGCAGCTGGCTCTTGAACTGCATGAGGGCCGGATGCTGCTCGATCATCAGCTCGAGCTTGCCCTTCAGTTCGCTCAGCTTCTGCTTCTCGATCCGCGCGAGTTCCGCCTGCGCGGCCTTGAGGCTGATCGAGCGTTTCGGGGCCTCGATGTCGCCGTTCTTGACCTGTCCGGCAAGACGCGTGAGGTCGCGCCCGCCGCCCTGGATGAGGTGCGAGGCATCCCCGGCCCCTGAACCACCCTGCATGGCCACCTGCAGCGGTGTCGAAAAATATTCGGCGATGCCCTGCAAATCACCTTTCGAGGTCGATCCGAGCAGCCACATCAACAGAAAAAACGCCATCATGGCGGTCACGAAGTCGGCGTACGCGATCTTCCATGCGCCCCCGTGATGGCCGCCGGCTACCTTCTTGATGCGCTTTACGATGATGGGACGTTGTGAGTCGTCTGAGGCCATGGGCTATCGCCGGGAAATTTGCCAACGCCGGGAAAGGAGAAAAGAGAAAGGGGAAAGGCAAAAAGCAGCTCCCTCGCCCCCGTAACCGCGGGAGAGGGGGCTCCCCTTTCCCCTTTGCCCTTTCCCCGAGGATCGGCGAAGCAGCCGGGACGTCATCACTTCGCCTTCTGCTTCACATGCGCCTCCAGCTCTGCGAACGTCGGGCGCTCGCTCGAGTAGAGCACCTTGCGACCGAATTCGACGGCAAGCGCCGGTGCATAGCCGTTCAGGCTCGCAAGCAGCGTGACCTTGATCGTCTGGAACATCTTGCTCGACTCGTGCAGCTTCTGTTCGAGCACGCTGGACAACGGACTGACGAAGCCATAGGCGAGCAGGATGCCGAGGAACGTACCGACGAGGGCGGCCGCGATCAGCTTGCCCAGCTCGGCCGGCGGAATGCCCACCGATTCCATCGTGTGCACCACGCCCATGACCGCGGCCACGATACCGAACGCAGGCAGGCCATCACCGAGCTTCGCTACGCAATGCACCGGCACTTCGCCCTCGTGGTGGTGGGTTTCGATCTCGTTGTCCATGAGATTTTCGATCTCGAAGGCGTTCAGGTTGCCCGCCACCATGAGTCGCAGATAGTCGGTCATGAACTCGACCACGTGATGGTCGTGCAACACCTTGGGGTACTTGGTGAAGATCGGGCTGTCCTCGGGCTTTTCGATGTCGCCCTCGATTGCCATCAAGCCTTCCTTGCGCACTTTGGCAAGGATGTCGTAGAGGAGCGCCATCAGCTCCATGTACATGTCTTTGGTGTAAGCCGAGCCCTTGAGCACGGACGGCAACGCCTTGAGCGTCGCCTTCACCGCCTTGGCCGTATTGCCGACGAAGAACGCCCCCAGGGCCGCACCGCCGATCATCAGCACTTCGACGGGCTGGAACAGCGACGCCAGGTGGCCCCCAGCGAGCGCGAATCCGCCGAGCACCGAGGCGAGAATGATGATGTAGCCGACGATTACAAACATGCGGGTTATCCGGGCAACGTAGCGCCGCAGACGACTGCAAGTCTGCCCCGGCGCGGGTCAATCCATGCGCGTGTGCGCGAAGAGATTTACGTCGCTGCGGGCGTGAAACTTTACCGGTGAATTCGGCCCGATGCGGGGCTGCGACGACGAAACGGACTCCAGTCGGGATGGAGTCCTCGTGCCATGGCGAATCTGCCATGGCTTCGTCGTTTGAGATGGAGAGTGCCAGTGCCTCAGGCGGCCTTGGGCAGCGCCTCGGCACGAGCCAACTCGGCCGCCTTCTTCGTCTTGCCGGCACGCGAAGGGACGCGGCACAGACCGCAGACGAAGTTGCCGTAGAGTTCCAGCGAGTGCACGACGAAGTGGCCGCCGCAGCGGGTACACGGCGCAGTCTGAAGGAGCTTCGCGTCGAAGAACCGTACCAGGCTCCATGCCCGCGTGAGCGATAGCACCGGTTCGGCCTGATTCGCCTGGCAGTGTTCGAGGTAGAGCTTGAAGGCCTTGAGGGTGGCTTCGATGCCATGCACGTCGGCGTGCGTCTTCAGGTAACGATGAATGTCGATGAACAACGACGCATGGATATTCGGCTGCCAGCTGATGAACCAGTCCGTCGAGAAGGGCAGCATCCCCTTCGGTGGCGACACACCGCGCACTTCCTTGTACAGCTTCAACAGCCGTTCGCGGGACAGGGTCGTCTCTGCTTCGAGCAGTTGAAGACGTGCGCCATGCTGAATCAGGTCGATCGCCAGTTGGGTCTGACGCGCTTCGGAAACGAGGCTCTTGCCGGCCATGATGCGTCTCCCGGTCAGGCGGCCAACGGCTCGGCGTCTTGGCCGGCCATCAACACTGCGGCGTGCGAAGACGCCATGATCTTGTCCTTGACGTAGCCGCTCAGCATATCGCCGAGCACGCGGTTGTCGAAGCGGAAGCGGCACAGGAGCATGTTGCCGCCGGCGATCTTGATCATCTGTGCCGGGGTGAGACATTCGATCAGTTCGGCAGCTTCCTTGCCGATTCCGAGGCGGAAGAGGGCGGCGGCCTTGTCTTCCTTGATCATCCGCTGCGCGAGCAGCAGGTACGTGAGATTCGCTTCGCGGATTTCGTTGAGTAGTTGCGCGTTGTCCATTTCAGTCTCCGTTCCCGATCAGTTGTCTCGACGCGTCGAATCGTGATCGACGCCACGGAGCGAAGTCTGCTCGCTCGCCAGGGGAAACTTAATCGGCGATCTTCCGAAAATGCACAACAGGAACACCCGACGGCTTGTCGGCATTCTTCCTACAAGGCGTCATCCGGAATGTGCGAGAAAAGGCGGCATGTCGCAGAAGCGATCCCTACGTCCGGCGCCCATCGAACTCCCGATGCCTCCTCCGGTTTTACCCAGTAACCTATTGACTAAAATGGAGAAATAGATCAAACGATGACTGGACGAGCCCCCAGGAACTGCGGCAGATCGGGGGCCGGCAAAGGCCTGCTGAAGTAGTAGCCCTGCAGACGGTCGCAGCCCTCCGCGCGCAGGAAATCGACCTGTTCGCGTGTTTCCACCCCCTCGGCGATGGATTCGAGCCCCAGACTCCTGGCGAGCGCGATGACGGTTCGGACGATCGCCGCATTGTGGCTATCGACAGTCACGTCGCGCATGAACGACTTGTCGATCTTCAGCGTATCGATCGGGAACCGCTTCAGGTAGGCAAGCGAGGAGTAGCCTGTACCGAAGTCGTCGACCGAGATGCATACACCCATCGCCTTGAGCGCATTGAGGGTCGCAATGGTCGCTTCGGCGTCCTGCATCAGGACGGTCTCCGTGATCTCCAGATCGAGGCATGACGCTGGCAACCCTGTCTGAACGAGGGCTTCCGAAACGACTTCCCTGAGATTCCCCTGGCGGAACTGCACGGCAGAGACGTTCACCGACACCTTGAGCCCGACTATGCCTTCGTCATGCCATTTTCTCGTCTGACGACATGCTTCGAAAAGGACCCACTTTCCGACCTCCGCGATCAAGCCGGTTTCGTCGGCGAGGGGAATGAACTTGTCGGGCGGCACCATGCCGTGCACCGGATGGTTCCAGCGCACCAGCGCTTCGACAGCCGTAATACGACCGCTGGCGAACGACACGCTCGGCTGGTAGTGCAGGACAAGTTCGCTACGCTGGACGGCATGCCGAAGCGCCGTCTCCATCTCCAGCCGTTCGGCCGAAGCGCAGTTCATGTCCTGCACATAGAACTGGAAGTTGTTCCGGCCCGCGCGCTTTGCCAGGAACATCGCGTTCTCCGCACTCACCAGGAGCCGGCCTACGTCCTCACCGTCTGCCGGGAAGCGACACACCCCCACGGAGAGCGTGAGGAAGAATTCGTGTCCATCGAGACGAAACGGGGAAGCAAACGCGTGCATGACGCGCTCGGCCAGTTCGCTCGCCTCCTGCACAGTGGAGGCGCTTGCGTCCAGGAGCGCGAAATCGTCGCGCCCCATGCGAGTGACGATCCCGCGTTTCGAGACGGTATCGCGCAGCCGCGCGCCGACCTGACGAACGAGCAGATCCCCGACGGCGTAACCGAACGTGTTGTTGATGCGCATGAAGCGGTCGACGTCGATGAAGAGCAACGTCGCGCCGCCCTGCGGCCCCACGTCTGCGAGCAGCCGGGCGGCCTGCTCGTAGAAAAGGCGCCTCGAAGGCAATCCGGTGAGCTGATCGTAGTTCGCCATCTGGCGCAGCCGGTTCTCCGCACGGGCACGGGCACGCACCTCCGCGACGGACTTCAGCTCACGCATCACCACCGGCAACAGACGCCGCAGATTGCCCTTCTCGACGAAGTCATGCACGCCCTTGGCCATTGCGGTCATGGCGACATCTTCGTCCATATGCCCGGAGTAGATGATGAAGGGAATGTCCTTCCCGCATCGACGCAGCAGATCGTACGCGCGATCGGCGCTGAATCCGGGCATCGCATGATCAGAGATCACGAGATCCCAATCCTCGTCGCAGAGGGCCTCCTCCATCGCCTGGGCAGAATCGACGCGCTTCCACGACACGTCGTTGGCAGCGCGCTTCAACTCGTGCGTGAGCAGCAGCGCCTCGTCCTCCGAATCCTCGACGATGAGGATCCGCATCCGGTCGAGGACAGGCTGTGCGTTCAGCATGGCGTTCATGAGCGATGTGCGCCTGTCTCAAGCACCGACCGCAACATCCTGATCGGCCAGGCCGGCAGGTCGTGGACGGTAGACGCACGTGCGATTGCGGCCTGCCTGCTTGGCGGCATACACCGACTGGTCGGCGGCCTTGATCATGGATTCCGGACCACGCATTGACGCATCCATCGCCGCCACGCCGACCGAGATCGTGACTTGCAGCGACACGTTCCCCACGCTTATGCGCAGCGCGCTTGCAGCGACTCGCAGCCGTTCCGCACATTGCGTGGCGGCCACCGCGTCCGTGTCGGGACACACGACGAGAAATTCCTCGCCGCCGATACGGCAGATGACATCCTGCGTGCGCGCCGTCTGCTTGAGCGAATCGGCCACGCGCTGAAGCACGATGTCGCCCACGTCGTGACCATAGGTGTCGTTGATGCGCTTGAAGTTGTCGACGTCGATCAGCATGCAGGCGAGCCGGCGCGAGCTTCGCTCGGCCGCGGACCATTCCTGATGAATCCGGTCCATCGCGTAGCGGCGGTTGGGGATGCCCGTGAGCGAGTCGAGCAATGCGGCTTCCTGCAGACGCCGATTGGTCATCGCAAGTTCGGCCGCAAAGCGCCGGATCTCCTCGCGATCCGATTCGACTTCCGTCTGCAGACCGACCACGCGCTCGCCGGCTTTCAGGCGCGCGAGCAGCACCCGCGGATTCACGGGCTTTACCAGGTAGTCGTCCACGCCGGCATCGAAGGCATCGAGCAGCCGCGCCTCCTCCTCGACGCCCGTGAGGAGGATCAGGTAGACACCACGTCCGATCGTCGTGCTGCGCAGCGTGCGACAGAACTGCAATCCATCCATCTCGGGCATGAGCCAATCGGCCACGATGAGGTGCGGTCGACACTCCATCGCCATGTGCAGACCCTGCCTGCCGTCCGTGGCCGTGAAGATCTGGTAGCCGGCGTTGTGCAGCAGCTTGTCGAGCAGCAGCAGCACGGATCGGTCGTCGTCGACCACCAGAACGCGCAGTCTGGCATCCTTGCGCCTGGCCGGCTCGACTGCGGCGGCTTCATCGCTCGGCGCCTGAGCCACCAGTTCGGCGAACGGTGGCAGGGGGTGAGCAGGCACCTCGAGCAGGCGCCCCCATTCCTGCCAATCCTTCACGGTCTGATCGGCGACGCCGGTAATGGTCTCGACATCGAGACCGATCCGCTTACCGAGATCGAATAGTTCGTGCAGTCGTTGTGCACGCGACGCTTCAGGCGCCAGACAGATTTCGCCCAGGGTTGCCGAAAGATGCAAAGCGTAAGTGAGTCCGTAGGCGCGCGAGCCCGGCTCGAAAGGTGCCGCAGACGGCATCTCGTGATGCAATGCCGGATCGATCAGCACGCCGGGCAGCCCCCAATCGGTCAGAAGGCTGGCCGTCAGCTGCAGATGGTCGGTGGCGAAGCGCTGCTTCTCGGCTACGATCAGCCGTTCTCCTACACAATGCGGATCGGCGAGCACTTCGCCGTACTCCTGCGGATAGACGCTCGCCAGCGCAAGCCGGCCGATGCCGCTCAGCAGTCCGACGAGAAAAGTCTCCTCGGGCACCGCGATTCGGACGTGCGTCGCGATCGCCTGCATCGCCAGCGCCTTGATCAGGGAATGGGACCAGAACCCCTCGTAGTCGAAACTGCGGCACCGGCCGTTGCGGTAGTCCGACACGAGCGAGAACCCCAAGGCGAGCTGACGCACCGTGTTCAGCCCCAGAGCAACGATCGCGTCGGGCACCGATGCGATCGAGCGCCGGCGACCGAATTGCGCCGTGTTCGCTGCCTTGACCAGCCGCCCCGAGAGCGCCGGATCCGCCTTGATCGTGCGAGCCATCGCGGCGTTCGTGGTGCGCTCATCCTGCGCGAGCTGCATCACGGCGAGTGCCACGCCCTTCGGGGAGGGCAGCAGACCGCTCGCCTTGATCTCTTCGAATCTCGACTTTTCGCAGATGCTCATGAACTCGCGTTCCTTGCGCGACGCCTATCGGGCTTACCGCCGATCGAAACGGAGCATCGGGGTGCGGGATCCATAACCTGAACCCCGCAACGCTGCGCGCCTCGGCAGGGCAAGTGAATTACGGCGGCGGGCCCCTCCCCTTGAGAAGGAGATCGGAAATCGGTTTCGCCCAAGGCGGCCTGCAGGACAGCCCCGCCGTCAGCGGCCCAGGTTGCGATGACTAAGGATGCCACCGGCCACGAGAAAGGCGCCGTTGGTGAAGAACACTGCGCCGAAGCCGGCTATCGACCCGACTGCACCGAACATGAGAGGCACGATCACGTGACCGACCTGATTGAAGGTGATGCGCATCCCGGTCGCTTCGCCCGCACGGCCCTTCGGCGAGGCATTGAACAAGAGCGTCATCGAGAGGGGTTGACCGCAGCCGCAGGCAATGCCGAGCACAAACGACACGGCGGCAAGCCCATAGGGCGAGTGGAAAAACGGAAACAGGCAAAAGCACGCTGCCGCGACGAACATTGCCCCCGTCAGCAGCCGCTCTTCCCCGAACCGGCGCACGGCCGCGGGCAACGCGGTGCGAATCAGGATGATCGAAATGCCGAAGGCGCTCATCACAACCCCGATCGCCGTCGCCGACAAGCCTTGCGCCCGCCCGTAAACCGGCATGAAGAACTGGTAGACGTCCCACGCCGAGGACACGATGCCGCTCGCGATGAGCGTATCCCGCAGCGGCTTGATCTTCAGCAGATCGAAGAAGCCGCCGCGAACCGCTTCACCTCGACTCGCCACCGGTGGAATCCAGCGCGAACCGAACGCTGCGATCACCACGGCAGGCAGCACCGGAATCGCCAGCGCACCGAACGTCCAGGCGTATCCGATGGTGTCGATGAGATAGCCGCTGACGAGCGGGCCGAGCAGGTTCGCCATCGCAAACCCGATGCTCAACCAGCTGAAGTTGCGCGCCCGCTGCTCGGGTGCTGCGATCGCGCCGGCCAGTGCCTGCGTGGAGAGCTGCAAGGCCATGAACCCCAGACCGCTCAGCATGGCGGTCGCGTAAAGGCTCGCCATCGACGGGAAGAGGAACGAGACGAGTACGGCGGCCAGGACGCCCGATGTCCCGAACAGGAGCGGGATCTTGTAGCCGAGGCGGTCGCTGATGCGCCCGGCGGGCACTGCCAGAAATGCGGGCAGCACGGCGTACAGCGACACGATCGTCCCCACGACGAATGGGGTAGCGCCCTCGTCGACAGCGAACAACGGCACGGCGAGCCGGCTGCCCGCGAAGGCGAGGTGCACCAGAAACGCGAGCAGCACGATGATTGCGATGGTCATGCCGCGATTGTAAGCGGATGCCTGATCTCAACCTCGATCCGGTGCGCAGATTGCTGACCACGAGTCGGCGCGGGCGAATCCCGCACCGGGCGTATCAGCGAGTCGTCTCGCAGCGCTTCATCATGGCTTCGCCCGCTCCGGTCGATTCGGCACACCTGAGAATCCGGGCGATTTCGGCGCTGTTGTACTTGGCGGCAAGCTCGGCTGCCGTATGCCCGTCGACCACGCGCACCGATGGATCGGCACCGGCGCGCAGCAGGAGCAGTGTCGAGTTCACATGCCCGCGCATCGCGGCCATCATGAGCGGCGTGTTGACGTAGGTCGAACGCGCCGCACCTTCGGGGTTCACGCGGGCGCCCCGCTTGATGAGATAGCGAATCATGCTGTCGCGTCCCTGGTAGGCGGCATAGGCGAGGGGCGTGTAATTGTGGGGCGTGTTTTCCAGCGTCGCTCCGGCCTCGACCAGCATCCGGGCTACCGCTTCGTGATCCTCGGCCGAGCCCCCCGAATTTTCCGCCGGAAAATACGTGGCCAGCATCAGGGCGGTTTCCCCGGCCGGCGTGAGTGCGTTCAGATCTGCTCCGGCGGCAATGAGATAGGCGGTCACGCGTTTCGAACCGGCACGCGCCGCGATCGTGATCAGCGGCGTGCCTTCCATGTAGACGGGGGCCGGCACGCGCTCGTTCACGCTCGCGACCCGTGCTTCGATCGCGGCCTTCACGTAATCCACATGATCGGCCACGACGGCACCGTGCAGGGATTCCGCGTCGAGGCGCGATCCGGGGGTGGGCAACCCTGCGCATCCGACAAGCGAAATCAGAAGCACGCAGAGCACGGCAACCCTGCCCAACGCCGAGATATCAGTCATGGCAACTCCCCCGTCGAATGGTGCGCATCCGGGAACACTCTCGAATGCAGCGCAGGCAATATCCTAAAGATCCGGGCGACGGCACCAGCCGCCGAGGTACGGCACGGAATGCTACCAATTCCAGCGCCCCGCGGTATCGCTTCGATGTCATGTGCCGTCGGCCGGCGGTTCGACATCGAGCTCCGGACTCGCAATAGGCGTCGCCAGTATCTTGTCGATACGCTTGCCGTCCATGTCGACGATCTCGAAGCGCCAGGTCTCCCACTGCACGCTGTCGGCCGTGTGCGGAACTCGGCCGAGGAGCAGCATGACCATGCCGCTCAAGGTGTTGTACCGGCCTCGTTCTTCTTCGGGCACCTCGCGCAGCTTCAGCCTGTCCTTCAATTCGGGAATCGGTATCAGCCCGTCGATCAGCCACGAACCATCTTCGCGCTGCACCGCCCACGCATCCTCCACGTCCTGGGTACGGAACTCCCCGGTGATGGCTTCGATGACGTCGCGCAGCGCGACCATGCCCTGCACCTCGCCGTACTCGTCGATCACCATCACCAGCTGCGCACTGGTCGAGCGGAAGTTCTGCAGCAGTTCCATGCCGGTCAGCGATTCGGGCACGAACACGGCCGACTGCAGGTTGCTCGCAAGATCGAGCGGCTGCCCGCGCAGCGTCTGCGTGAGCATCTGCTTCGCGCTGATGAGACCCACGACGTCGCGCATCCCGCCCCGGCACACCGGGAAGCGCGTGTGCTCCGAGCTTTCGATGCGCTTCAGATTCTCCTCCAGCGGCCGATCGAGATCGAGAAACACGATCTCGCCTCGCGGCACCATGAGGGAGGCGATCTGCCGGTCGTCGAGCCGGAACACGTTGCGCACCATCTGGTGCTCTTCGTCTTCGATCACGCCGCTGTCCGAGCCCTCCTCCAGCATGGCGTGGATTTCTTCTTCGGTCACGGTCGGCGCGTTCTTGCCATGAACACCCAGGACCTTGAGCACGAGGTCGGTCGAGGCCGACAGCACACGGACGAACGGCTTGGAGATCGCTGCCAGTCCGAGCATGGGCCGGGCCACCAAACGGGCAACGCTCTCGGCGCGCAGTTGGCCGAGACGTTTCGGCACCAGTTCGCCCAATACGATCGAAAGGTACGTGACGACGACGACGACCATGACAGTCGCAAATATGTTGGTGATCGTGGCATCCAGGCCGAAATCCTGGAGCCATTCGGCAAAGGGGCGTGCGAATACCGCTTCACCGACGATACCGTTGAGTATGCCGATGGAGGTAATCCCGATCTGTATCGTCGACAGGAACCGATTCGGATCGGCACCGAGCTGTATGGCGGCCGCTGCTCCCATGTCGCCCTGGTGCTCCAGCGCCTGCAGCCGACCGCGACGGGCGGTCACGAGGGCAATTTCGCTCATCGCGAACACGCCGTTCAATACGATGAGACCGAGCAATAACGCAACTTCCATTCCGACTCTCCTGCATGACGCGATGCCGGCCTCCGGAAGGAGGCCGGCCAATGCGCCGAAACGTTTCGCGGACCCGTGCGACCCGATGCACTCTCCAAGTCGCGGATTACACGCGACTCAACCGATCGATCTCGACGAGATCGTCCGGGGTCAGTGGCCAGTTCGATGCGGCGACGTTGGCATCGATTTGCGCAGGCGATGTCGCCCCCGCGATGACACTGCCCACCACGGGCTGGGCCGCCAGCCAGCTGATGGCCAGCTCGAGCATCGGACGCCCGCGCTCGGCGCAAAAGCCGCGCAAGCGCTCCAGAACGTCCATGCGCGCGTCCGTCGCGTAGCGCGCCTGCAACTCCGGTCGCGTGGCAAGGCGCGTCCCCTGCGGCATCGCTTCCCCGCGGCGGTACTTCCCGGTGAGCAAGCCACTCGACAGCGGCGCATACGGCAGCAACCCCATGCCGCAGGCGTTCATCGCGGGCACCAGTTCGCGTTCGATGCCGCGCGCGAGCAGACTGTACTGATCCTGGCAGGAGATGAACCTGGCGAGGCCGTGGTACCGCGCGCTCCAATGCGCCTCGACCACCTGCCACGCGGCGAAATTGGAGCAGCCGACATAGCGCACCTTGCCCTGGCGCACCGAATCGTCGAGCGCGCGCAGCGTCTCCTCGATCGGCGTCGCAGGATCGGGATAGTGCATCTGGTAGAGATCGATCCAGTCGGTGCCGAGACGCTTCAGGCTTGCTTCGATGGCGCTCATCACGTAACGCCGCGAACCGCCGCGCAGGGTCTTTTCCCTGTTCATCGCGTTGGCGAATTTTGTCGCGAGCACGATGTCCTTGCGCCGTTCGCCGAGGGCGATACCCAGGCACGTCTCCGAGCCGCCCATCCCGCCGTAGCTGTCGGCCGTATCGAACAGCGTCACCCCGATATCCAGGGCGCGATGCACGATCGCGGTCGCACCCGCCTGATCCACGTTGGCCCCGAATGTATTGCAGCCGAGTCCGACGACCGACACCTGCAGGCCCGAGCGACCCAGATTGCGCTGTTGCACGCCATACCCTCCAAGCGTTAACGACGGCCTATCCGTGCCATCGCTGGCACTGCCCTGAAGTCCGAGAATAAGGCCATTCACCGGATAAATTATCGCGTACGATTCACCTATCCTAGAACCGAACCATCCATGGGCGTCAACCTGCTGCAGCGCGACAACGCCGTCCGGCAGAACGCGTCCAGGCCGATGCTCGATGCATGGCAACCACCGTACGGATCACGGCACGATGGCGAGACCATTTCTGAGTAGGAGGAGATCCCCTTGAAACTGCTTACCTTTCACACGGCTTCGGACACGAGCAGCCGATTCGGCGCACTGCTTGGCAGCACGCGCGTTCTCGATCTGACGGCACTCGGCCGCGCCGTCCCGCGCACGCTGCTCGAATGCATCGAGCAGGGCGATGCCGGTCTTGCTGCGGTGCGTAGTGCCGTGGTCAGCGCCGAAGCCGCACTGGCGCGCGGCGCAGCCGTGCCGGCGGTCCAGGCCCTCGATGCCGTCACGCTCGAAGTCCCGTTCCGGCCCGGCAAGATCATGGCCGTCGGTCGAAACTACGCCGATCATGTCGCCGAAGGCGCAGGGGCGGCCTACACGCGCGTCGCCGGATTCATCAAGCTCACGAACGGCCTCGTCGCCCACGACACCGTCGTGACCAAGCCCGGCTGGACCGAACAATGGGATTACGAAAACGAACTGGCCGTGGTGATCGGGCGTCATTGCGTCGAAGTGCCCCCCGAGCGGGCTTACGACATGGTGTTCGGCTATACGATCCTGAACGACCTGTCGGCCCGCGACGTCCAGATGGCCGAGCGCAAGGAGGGCAACATCTGTATCGGCAAGAACTTCCCGACCGCCGCGCCGATGGGCCCGTGGGTCGTTACGAAGGACGAGATCCCCGATCCGCACGCGCTGCGCATCGTGACCCGGGTCAACGGCCAGGTGCGACAGGACTCGACGACCGACAAGATGATCTACCCCATCCCGGCCCAGATCGCGTGGTACTCCCGCGCCGGCTTCGAACCGGGCGATGTGATTTCAACCGGCACGCCGTCGGGCGTCGGGCTGGGCTACAAGGGACCGGGTACCTGGTACCTGCAGCACGGCGATCGCATCGAATGCGAGGTGGAGAAGATAGGCGTGCTCGTCAACACATGCCGAGACCCGAAGCGCAGCTGATGCGGAGCAACATGATCTCAATCAAGTGACTTATTGCCCATCTCTGGCGCCTGCCGGGATCTCGCACTTCGCCGGTGTCGTGTATTTGTTGGAAAAATGCGTCGGATCAGACGCCTCCAGCATGCAAGCGACCCGTCGTACGCTGGCCGTTACGGCCTCTTTTGTATAGAGTGGAATGGCGCGGAGCAAACGTGGATGCGCCGCGCCAGCAGTCTATCGGGCTCAGGGAGGCACGCGCGAGTTCGCCTTCCCGTTCGGCCACCGCCGGATCGGGCGCCTTCGATCATCAGTAGAAGTCGAGTAAACGAGCGGATGCAATGAAACACACCTTCGGGATGATTTTCGGCGCGGCGCTCTTCCTGCTTGCCCCGCACGTCGGCGCACAGGACGCCACGCTCGATCAAGCGAAGCAGATGATGGCGCGGCGCGATGCGGCAGCCGCCTACGCGCTGCTGAAACCCCTCGAAGACAAGCGGGCCGGCGAACCGGACTTCGACTACCTGCTCGGTATCGCCGCGCTGGACGCCGGTCGCGGCACCGAGGCCGTCTTCGCGCTGGAGCGCGTGCTCGCCGTCGACCCGAAGCATCCCCATGCGCGAGCTGAAATCGCGCGTGCCTACTACCTCCTCGGTGAAGTCGAAACCTCGCGGCGCGAGTTCGAAGCGGTGAAGACGCAGCCGATGCCAGCCGAAGCCTCGGCCACCATACAGAAGTTTCTCGATGCGATTGCCCAGATCCAGGCGAGCACCCGCACGGTCGTGCTCGGCTACGTGGAGGGGGCCATCGGCCGCGACAGCAACGTCAACAGCGGCACGAGTGCGACGACCACGCCCGCCATTCCCGGCTTCAACCCCGGTGTGATCAGTCCGAACGCGCGTGAGCAGAGCGACGGGTTCGCGAGCCTGGCGGCAGGCGTCAGCGTACGCCATCCCCTGTCTGCGGGCACTGCACTCGTGGCCAACATCGACGGCAATCAACGCCTGAACTTCGACAAACACGATTTCGACCAGGGCACGATCAACGCGGGCGCCGGCATCGAAACCGGCAGCGGGCCGAACAAGTACGCCCTCGGCTTGCAGGCGAGCAAGCTCTACTTCGATTATCGGGATTATCGCGACAGCCTCGGCCTCGTCGGCCAGTGGCAGCACCAGGTCTCGGCCGCCGGCATCGTCTCGGTCTTCATGCAGCACGCGCAATTGCGCTATTCCGGGCAATCGTTCCGTAACACCGACCGGACCCTGGGCGGCTTGGCGTATGCCCATGCTTTCGGCGGCGAGCGTGCCCCGGTGGCCTATGCCAGCGCGTACTTCGGCGAGGAAGACGAGCGCGATTCGACACGCCCGGAACAAGGCCACCGGCTGACCGGCGTCCGCGTTGGCGGGCAGTTCAACGTCACACCGAAGATTGCAGCGTTCGCCCATGCTTCGTACGAGGAGCGCGATTATGGTGGTCCGTTCGCCGCCGCCTTCGGCTTTCCGCAGAGCCGGCTCGACAAGCAGACCGACCTGCGCCTCGGCGTGAACTACACGCCGATCAAGTCATGGCTCATCACACCGCAGCTCGCGTATACGGACAACCGCTCCAACGTATCGCTGACCGATTTCGATCGCGTCCAGGCGTTCGTGACGGTTCGGCGCGAGTTTCGCTAACGCGGTTCGGCACACGCCCGCCCATCGGACACGCATCCGCCCGGCGGGAACGAAGGAGACGTACAGATGGTTCGCAACCCACGCTGGACCCTGACGCAGGAGGCCACACTGGCCCTGGCCATCTCGGCAGCTTTCCCTGCGAGCGCCTTCGCAGCGGAGGTCGCCCGCGTCCAATTCGCGGCGGGGCAGGCCAGCGCCACCACGGCGGATGGACGTGTACGCACGCTCGCCCGGGGGGCGGACATCAACGAAGGCGACACGGTCAATACCGAACAAGGCCGAGTCCAGCTCAAGTTCCGGGACGGCGCCCTCGTTTCCCTGCAGCCACGCACGGCCTTTCGCATCGACGAATACGCGTTTCGAGGCACTGCCGACGGGTCCGAGAAGGGGTTCTTCAGCCTGCTGCGCGGCGGTCTGCGCACCATTACCGGCGTGATCGGACGATCCAACAACGACAGCTACCGCGTCCGCACCCAGACGGCGACCATCGGCATCCGCGGCACCGAGTACATCGCCCAGGTAGGCAATAGCCTGAATGTCTCGGTCGGAGGCGGGCGCATCGCGCTGACGAACGACGCGGGCACCTTCATCATCGAACAGGGACAGTCGGCCTACGTCGCCGACTCGAAATCGCTGCCGATCGTCCAGCTCCAAAAGCCCGTGCTCTCCCCGCAAGGAACGAACGAAGGCACACAGGCGCCGGAGCCGAAACGCGAAGTGGTCGCGGGGGAAGGCTCCAACGCCACCCTACCCGGCGAGTCGACCACGCCGCCGGTCGAACCGCCGGTCCCGTCCATGCATATCGGCGCATTTGTCTGGGACGGTGGCGCGAACGTCAATGCGTCGACCGGCAATGCCACTCTGAGCGGCAACCAACTCACCCACTTCACGGATCCAGCCAGCGGCACTGTCTACGACAAGGGCACAACCACCGTCCACGACGCCTCATTCGACAACACGATCGGCGTCGCCCGCTGGAGCAACGGCACGTTCTCGGTCACGCCCGGAGGCAGCGCTGCGCAGCAGGTGACGGTCGGTGCCAACCAGGGGTTCCACGCGGTCTTCGGCACGCCGACGCCCACGATGCCGACTTCTGCGGTCGCTACTTACGGCCTGATGGCCGCGACACAGGCCACGTCCTCCGACGGCTCGCTCAGTCTCGGCACGGTTGCAGCGGCGCAAGGGGTCGGGCAGCCGATCCTCGCCGTGGACTTTGCCAGCGGTCGCGTCGGCACGGACTTCACGGTCTCTTTCACCGATCGCGCCTACCGCGTCACCTCGACCGGCGGCATCTTCAACGTCAGCGATTCGGAGATACGCCTGCTCGGTGCGAACGCGCCGGGAGTTTTCGCCAACGTGCTGTCGGTCCCCACCAGCGGCGTGTCCGGCAACGCGTGTATCGACGACAGCTGTACCAGCACCGATGTCCTTGGCTTCTTCGCCGGCGACAACGCATCGCGCGCCGGCTTCACGTATCGCATTACCGACGACACACTCAAGGTCAATGGCGCCGTTGCGGCCGGACCGGCCGTGACGGGATCCGCGCTCACCACATCCGTCAATCCAATGAGTGCTGCGTTCGCCGGCCCGCACGATGAGGCGTTTATCGAAACGTTCGTCGGCACGGGCAGCGGATCGCTCGATACGTCGAACCGGCTCACCGCCTTTACGGGTACGAACGACGTCTACTCGAACGGCACCATCGCGTACTCGATGGGTACTGCCACATTCGCGCAATCTGGCTACGACGGCGTCATCGGATTCGGCCGGCTCGCGAATGGAACGACCAGTCTGGACGGCGGCGAGGGCGCGGGTCCGATCGCCCTGAGCAATGGGCTGCACGTCGCGTTCGGCGCCCCGACGGCCTCCACGCAGATCGCCGCACTTGTCTCGGGCGGCACGCCGACCGTCACCTACTCGCTACTGGGCGCAACAGGCGCAACCGCAACGCACCTGCCCGGGCTCGGCACGGTGTCCGCCGCTCAAGGAGGCGGGCAGCCGATTCTCTCGGTCGATTTTTCCAGCGGCAGGGTCGGTGTCGACTTCAACGTCAACTTCGCATCGGCCGGGTGGGGCTATCGCGTCACGTCCACCGGCGGCATCTACAACGTGTCGAGCTCGCAGATCATCATGGTCGACGCGCAGAACAGCGCCTCGTTCGCCGGGTTCAGCGTTCCGACGACCAGCATCGCCGGTGAGGCGTGTACGGGTTCGGGCGGTTGCAGCACCAACATACGCGGTTTCTTCGCGGGGACCGATGCTGCACGCGCCGGATTCAGCTACCGCATACGGGACAGCTTCGAGGTCGAAGTAGAGTTTCCCGACACGGGATACGCCTATGGCGCCGTGACCGCAACCGCGGCGACGCCCCGGGCCGCCCTCCTCGCGCCTTCGACGGCGATCGCAGTCGTTTCCGGCAACGGCAACGACGGCAACACCTTCGCCCCGGACATCTTCGGCGCCGAAGGCACGGCCTCGTTGAACGCATCCGGCCACATGATCAATTTCTCCGGCTTCAACGTGGTCTGCTGCGGGTCGGCGACGACCGCACAAGGTTCGGCCACCCTCGCCGAAGCCGGGTACGACGGCATCGTGGGCTACGGACGGTTCAGCAACGGCTCCGTGACGGTCGACGGCGCCGAGGGCGCCGGCGCAGGCACCACCCATCTTTCTTCCAGCCAGGGCCTGCACTACGCGTTCGGTTCGCAACTCGCATCTCTCCCCAGCACGCCCGTGATCGCTCAATACTCGCTTCTTGGAGCGACCAAGGCGACAGCCGACGACGGCTCGCTCGGGCTCGGCACGTTGAGCGGGGCGCTCGCGGTCGATTTCCACACCCGGAAGGTAGGACTCGATCTGAGCGTGGCGTTCACCGATCCCTCCTCGACCCGCTACCACATGATGACGACGGGCGGAACCTCGTCCGTACTGACCTCGGAGATCAGCGTCTCCAACAACCCCGCATTTTTCGACGGCTCGGTCCCCGTCGTCCGTTCGCTGAGCGGCAGCCCGGAGATCGCATGCGCGTCCGGCTGCTCCGCCTTCGTGCGGGGATTCTTCTCGGGCTCGAGCGCCGAACGCGCGGGCCTGGGCTATCGGATCTTCGACTCCGACACCGGCAACGGCATCTCGGGCGCAGGCACGTTTGCCCAGACGAGCACCGTACCACTCCTGACCGGAACGGGCATCGCACTGAACTTCGCCGGCGCCATCGACCATGCGCCCCCCGTGAACAACAGCGACGCGTTCAAACATCTCGGTACCACAGGGACGATCGATGGCACGAACGCCCTGGCCGCGATCAATGCCGGCGGCAACACCACGATCGGCACGGCGACCGTCAACGAAACCGCTCGCGACGACGTCATCGGCTGGGCGCGCTGGAGCAGCGGGACGCTCGGCGGCGCCGGCACCTATTCCAACGCCGTGTTGTCCGTTCATTTGAGCTTCCACGGCGTCTACGGCACGCCGACGTCGGCCTCGGACATGGCCGCATTGCAAACCGCGTTCGTGGGTCTGGGCGCAACGTATACGCTGATCGGCGGGACGGCGCCGACCGATGCCACCGGCGCCGGTGCCCCCGGTTTCCTGAACAGTGGCTCGCTCACCGCATGGTTCGGATCGCAGACCGTCGACGTCAATCTCGGCGTCACTGCCGCTTCCAGGACGTTCTCGGTGGCGGCAACGAATCTGCCGATCTCAGGGTCCGGCTTCGGCGGTACGACGAGCAACGTTTCGGCTTCGGGCTGCTCGGCCTGCACCGCCAACATCCAGGGCTTCTTCGCGGGCTCGATGGCGTCGCGAGCGGGCGTGTCTTATTCGATCAAGGATTTCGGCTCCCCGCTGGTTAATGGCGCAGCCGGATTTACACGCACGGGCACGGTCACACAGCCCGACAGCTAGTGATCATTTCGGCTGGCCTTGACGGCCGAGGGTACGGCTACGCCAAACCGAGCGGCGAAGACTGATCTCTCCGGAGTCTCATCATTTCGCCGACGCCCATCCCACGCAGCGCCGTCCCCGGCATCGGCTGGCCCGCCATCCCGCCCAAGGTCGGCGCGGCCATGCTGGCCATGCAGTACCAGCTTGGCCGCACACAGTGGTGGCCGCGAGAAGAGATCGAGCGTCAGCAGTGGCGCCAACTCGATGCCGTGCTCGGGCACGCGGTCGACACCGTCCCCTTCTACGCGAGACGCCTGATCGAGGCCGGCTATTCGGACCGCAGCCCCATCGATCGGGATCGCTATACCCAGCTACCCATCACGCACCGGGCCGATGTTCAAACATCGCTCGACCTCATGCAGTCTTCGCGGCCGCCCGCGGACCATGGTCGCCGACTCGAAGGCTATACCTCCGGTTCGACCGGCACCCCGCTGCGCTTCTTCGGCACCGAAGTCACGCATTTCTTCTGGGGCGCACTCAACCTGAGGGATCACCGCTGGCACAAACGCGACTTGGCGCGCAAGCACGCCGTGATTCGCGCGGGCATCGACGACGGCCCGGTGTCGGGATGGGGGGCATCTAGCGAAGTCGCGTACGAGACCGGCCCGGGCGCCGGCCTCAACATCCGGGCGGACATCGATACGCAACTGCACTGGCTGCAGCGGGAAGCGCCCGGCTATCTGCTGACGCATCCTTCCAATCTGCGGGCGCTTGCACTGCGCTCGATCGACGGCGGTCTCGCCTTACCGGGCCTGCTGGAAGCACGCACCTTCGGCGAACTCGTCGAACCGGAACTGCGCGATCTGTGCCGGCGCGCATGGAACGTCCCGCTGACAGACATGTACAGCGCGGAAGAAGTCGGCTACATCGCGCTGCAATGCCCGCAGCATGAGCACTATCACGTGCAGTCGGAAAATCTCGTCGTCGAAGTGCTCGACGATGCCGACCGACCCTGCGTCCCCGGCGAGATCGGACGCGTCGTCGTGACGACGTTGCACAATTTCATGATGCCGCTCATCCGCTACGACATCGGCGACTACGCCGAAGTCGGCACGCCCTGCCCCTGCGGCCGAGGTCTGCCCGTGTTGAAGCGCATCCTGGGCCGACGACGCAACATGGTGAAGCTGCCCGACGGCACGCGTCACTGGCCGTACTTCTCGCTGTCGAAATGGGGTTTTGCGCTGCCGGTGCGCCAGTTGCAGATGGTGCAGCACGCGCTCGATCACATCGAAGTACAGCTCGTTTGCACGCGTCCGCTGCAGCCGCAGGAGGCCGACCTCCTGATCGACGCCGTTCGTGAGGGCTTCGGATACCCGTTCCGGATCACCGTGACCCCGGTCGCATTCATCGCCCGCAGCGCGAACTTCAAGTACGAAGATTTCGTCTGCCTCGTGCCCGACTAAGGCCGCGACCATGCAAGTGCAACAAGCACCCGCCGAGCCAGCGTGCCCCTCCGTGCGCAAGATGCGGGCGAGCGACATGGACGCTGTGCTCTCCCTGCTCGACGAAGCGAACATGGTTCCCGTCGCACCGAGCGCCGGAATCCCGGAGCCGGAAGTGAGCGAGCTGGTCGTCGAGCATACGTTCGTCGCGGAGATCGGCACCGAAGTCGTGGGTGTCGCGAGCTACTTCGTCCACTCGCGCACAACATGCGAGACAGGCAGCTTCGCCGTCCGCCGTCGGATGCGCGGCCGGGGCATCGGTTATCTGCTGCAATGCGCGCGGCTGCAGGAAATGAAGGCGCGAGGGATGACCCGGGTCATTACGCAAACCGATATCCCGGCGAACATCGAATGGTTCGTGCGGCGCTTCGGCTACACGAAAGTCGGACGCAACATGAAGCGCCACAGTTTCGGCGACCCGGCCATCGATCACTGGATCGTGCTGGAGCTCGACCTCGCGGCGTGGCACGCCGACTCATGATCGCCGAAGTCGATACCCGGGTGCCACTCAGCGCCGTCGCGGGCATCGTGTGGCCGGCCATCGTTTCGGATCATGCCGCGATCCTGCTCGCGCTGCAGCAGCAATTCGACGAAACGCAGTGGTGGTCGCCGCAGAAGCTCCTCGACGCACAACTGATGCAGCTCGGTCTACTCCTGCAGCATGCGAACGCATCGGTGCCGTGGCAAGCCGAACGCCTGCGGACGAGCGGATATGTCGCGGGAGCTGCGATGTCGCTCGCCGCTCTGCGGCGACTGCCCATCACCACCCGCCGCGATCTGCAAGCGCATTTCGATGCCATGGTCAGCCGGCATCCACTCGCGAGCCACGGCGCGGGCTGCGATCAATTCACCTCCGGCTCCACCGGTACGCCGGTGAAGGTGCGCACCAACGATCTGAAGCAGGTCTACTGGCATGCGCTGACGCTGCGGGATCACCTTTGGCATCGGCGCAGGCTGGAAGGCAAGTTCGCCGCCATACGCATCGCCGGCGAAGAAGGCACGCATGCGAGTTGGGGATTCTCGGCGGGTACGGTGTACGGCACGGGGCCCGGCGTACAGCTCGGCGTCCATGCGGATCTCGATGCCCAATGTCAATGGCTGCTCTCCGAGCGGCCCGACTATCTGTTGAGCTATCCGTCCAATCTGTCCGCACTTGCCCGTCATACGCTCGACCGCGGTATCGAGCTCTCGTTTTTGACGGGCGTCTTGACCTTCGGCGAAGCCTTGTCGGACGAGCTGCGCGACGAACTGCGCACGGCATGGCACGTCGAACTCTCCGACATGTACAGCACGCAAGAACTGGGCTGCATCGCGCTGCAATGTCCTGATGCGCAGTGCTATCACGTGCAGTCCGAATGCGTGCTGGTCGAAGTGCTCGACGGCAACGGAATGCCCTGTCGTCCGGGCGGAACCGGTCGCGTCGTCGTCACCGATCTGCACAATTTCGAGATGCCGCTCGTGCGCTACGAGCTCGGGGATTACGCGACCGTCGGGGAGCCCTGTCGCTGCGGCAGAGGCCTGCCCGTTCTGAAGTCCATCGTCGGTCGCGTGCGCAACATGCTGGTGCTCCCCGACGGACGCCGCCGTTTTCCCCGCATCGGTGCCAAGTCGCTTGCGACCATCACTTGCATACGCCAGTATCAGTTCGCGCAGGTTGCGCCGACACGCATCGAAGCACGGCTCGTCGCCGATCGACCGCTCGCCCCGAACGAGGAAGCGCATATGAGAGATGTCATTCATGGCCGTCTCGGCTACCCCTACGACGTAAGCTTCCGCTATTGCGATGCCCTCGTTCGCGAGCCCTCGGGCAAGTTCGAGGACTTCCGATGCGAAATCGCGACGTGACCGGACGGTCTTCATGAACGCGAGTGCGTCGGACCCGCAGCTCGCACAGGCGGTTGGGCTGTTGCGATCGAAGCGTCTGCCCGAAGCGCATTCGCTCCTCGCCTCGCTTTGCTGCAGCGCGAGTGCCGGTGCAGAGCACTGGTTTCTCTTCGGTGCCGTCGAACACATGCTGGGGCGGATCGATGCCGCCCTAGCGGCTTTCGAGCGCGCACTTGCATTGCAGCCGGATCATGATCGAGCCACGAACGGGCGCGCCACCCTGCTGGCTTCGATCGGACGCACCGACGAGGCGTTGGTCGGTCTGCGGCAATTGCTGGCACGACAACCCCGCAATGTCGATGCGCATATCAACGTCGCCATGCTGCTCGAACAGTCCGGCGACGGACGATCTGCGCTCGAGCACTACGATACCGCGCTGACGCTCGACGCCGGCAACCGCACGGCCCGACTCAACCGAAGCGCGATGCATTTGTCCGCCCAGCGGTTCGAGGCCGCACTGCACGACACCACTGTCCTCCTACGCGCGAACGGACGAGACGCTGCTGCCCTTGCGAATGCCGCCAAAGCGCTGCTTGCTCTCGACCGCTACGCCGATGCCGCGCAAGCCTGCACATCGCTCCTCGGTATCGAGCACCGTCACGTCGGCGCCCATGTCGATCATGGCGTTGCCCTTGCGTGTCTGGGTCGATTCGCGGAAGCCAGCGCGAGTTTTGCCGCGGCAAGGGCAGCGGATCCGGCGCGCTTCGCGCAGATCCAGCGACAAGCATGGAACGCCGCCGGGGAAGACCTGCGTCAGGGCTGGACGCACGCCGTCGACGCGGCGCCTGATCCGCGTGTCATCCATTTAACGCGCGGCGTGGACCGTCTGGCGCGTGGCGACTGGACCGACCGGACGGTCTTCTTGTCACGTTTTGAAGCACTGGTGCGCGAGGGCGTCGCGCGCGGGGATCCGATCTGCGAATGGTCGCTGCCCTTTGCCAGCACGTGGCTGCCTGTCGCAGACGACGTCCGTCGCGCGCTCGCACAGGCCGTCGCCCGTCGCGTCGAGGCATCGATCGCTCATCTTCCCCGCAGACCGATTGCCACAGCGCGCCGTAGCCATGAACCGCTGCGTATCGGCTACGTCTCGACCAAGTTTCGCAACCATCCCGGCGCAACCCTGTGTCCGCCAATCCTGGAACAGCACGACCGCACGCGCGTCACGGTGTATGGCTACGCGCTCAATCCACACGATCCCGGCGCCGTCGCCGAGCGATTCCGTCGCAGTTGCGACCACGTGCGCGAATGCTACGGGACGGGCGACCTGGAAATCGCACAACGCATCCGCGACGATGGCATCCACATCCTCGTCGATGTCGGCGGCTATACGGATTACGCACGCCCGGAAGTCTTCGCGCTGCGCCCCGCGCCGATACGAATCGCCTACCTCGGATACATGGCCAGCCTGCACGCGCCGTGGATCGACTACTTCGTGACCGACGCCGTCGCAACGCCTCCGGAGCACGCTTCCCAATGGCTGGAGCGGCTCGTTTATCTGCCGCGTCCCCTGCTTTGTTATGACACGCCCCCACCTGCACTTGCAAACCCGCCTTTACGCGAACATTGCGGACTGCCCAGTTCCGGATTCGTCTTCTGCTGCTTCAACAATGCATACAAGATCGAGCCGCGCGCCTTCTCGATCTGGATGCGGCTGTTGCGGCAGGTACCCGGGAGCGTGCTGTGGCTCCTGCGCGACGAGGCGATCGAGCGCAGCCTGCGTGCATCGGCGCAGGCCCACGACGTCGATCCGCAGCGGCTCGTTTTCGCCGACCGCATCGATCGCACGGCGCACCTGGCCAGACAACGACACGCCGACCTCTTCCTCGACACGTTCGACTACAACGCGCACACGACCGCGGCCGAAGCCTACTACGCAGGCCTGCCCGTGCTGACACTGCCGGGCCGAACGACGGTCGCGCGATGCGGGGCAAGCATCGCCCACGGCGTGGGAATGGCAGAACTCGTCGCGCAAGACGAAGCCGACTACGAACGACTGGCTTTGCGGCTCGCGACCGAGCCCGAATACCTGGCGAGTCTGAAGCTGCGCCTTGCCGTCGAACGTGGCCACCAGCCGCTGTTCGATCCGGCAACTCTCTCGCGCGCGCTCGAGCACGCGTTCGAACGCATGTGGTCGCACCACGAAGCAGGCAATGCGCCCGTCACGTTCGCACTCGGACCGGAGGCGATCGAACGTGGAGACACTTCGCTGATCGCTCCTTTCGTCCAGGATATCCATCGCCCGACAAGCGAGGCCGAATGAGCACGGCCTTCGAACGGTTGCAGCAGGCCGTCGCGCTTCTGGAGAGCGGCCATACTCAGCAGGCGACGACGCTGTTCGAGTCCATCTGCCGCTCGCCGGCTGCTTCGGCCGCGGAGTGGTTCGCCGCCGGCGTCGCGCATCACTGCCTGGGACGACTGGATCCCGCGTTGCAAGCTCTGGAGCGTTCGCTCGTCATGGCGCCCCAATCGGTCGACGTGCTCAATGCGCGCGGGGCAGTGTTGCTGGCCCTGGGCAGATACGACGAAGCTGAGGGGAGTTACGAGAACGCACTCGTTCATGCGCCTAACAGCGCACAGGTGCTGACCAACATTGCCATCGTACTCGAAGCTCGCTCGCAGTTCGAGGCGGCCCTGGCTCGATACGACGAGGCACTGGATGCGGACGCCGACTACGCATCCGCGCTGTTGAACAAGAGTGCGCTGCTGCTGCGACTGGATCGCCCTCATGACAGTCTCGACTGTGCAAGCCGCCTCGTATCGGCACACCCGGGTCTCGCCGATGGTCACGTGAATCTCGCCGAAGCACTGCTTGCCCTGGATCGGTATGAAGCGGCCAAGGCGGCTGCGGAACGCGCGCTCTCGCTTGCACCGACGTCGATCGCCGCCCAGATCGACCGAGCGGTTGCCCTCGCCTGCCTCGGCTGGTTCGCTGCGTCGGCAGCTGCGTTTCGTCTTGCGCGCGCCACCGATCCGCCCACGTTCGCTCGGCTGATGCAGACGATATGGGGTCGAGGGGATCTGACGCGTGCCAACTGGCCTCGCGGCATCGACGCCTTGCCCGACCCGCGTGTCATCTATCTCGCGCGCCTGACCGTACGTCAGGCACGCTGCGATTGGTCGGGGCGCACCGAGTTCCTCGAGAACCTCCATCGCATCGTTCGCGAAAGCAAAGCCGGGGGCGCACCGATCTGCGACTGGACGCTGCCGTTCGCAGGCAACTGGCTTCCGCTCGACGACGACGTGCGATACGAGCTTGCGTGCGCCGTCGGCAATGCGATCGAGCAGCGCACGTCGCCATCCAGGCTGAGGCCGCGTTCGGTCTCAGCACGACGACCGAACAAGCTGCGCTTGGGCTACATCACCCCGGATGTACGCGATCATCCGAACGTATCGCTGACCACGCCGGTTCTGGCCGCTCACGACCGCAGTCGATTCGAAGTGATCGCCTATGCAGTCAATGCTCGCGAAGAGAATCCGCTCGCCGAAGCGTTCCGTGCGAGCTGTGATCGAGTCCGTGAATGTCATCCGCTCGACGATCTCGCTGTCGCCCGGCGCATCCGCGAGGATGGCATCGACATCCTGGTCGATCTGGCCGGCTACACCGACATGGCTCGTCCGGAGATCCCTGCGCTGCGTCCGGCACCGATCAATTGCGCGTATCTGGGGCACCCGGGTACGTGCGGCGCACCCTGGATGGACTATCGCATCTCGGATCCGATCTCGACGCCACCGTCGACGCAGCCGTGGTGGAGCGAGCAGCTCGCGCTCCTAAGCCGAACGATGTTCGCGTACGAACCGATGCGTCTGCCGGCCGCGCCACCCGCGCGGGCGGAAGAACGGCTACCCGATGACGCATTCGTCTTTTGCTGCTTTCACACGGCCAACAAAATCGATCCGACGGTCTTCGGCGTATGGATGCGTCTGCTGCGGCAGCTACCCCATGCCGTTCTGTGGCTGCCTCGACATGAGCCCTCCGAACCCTTCCTGATGGCCGCAGCTGGAGCGCTTGGCATCGATCCGCAGCGTCTCGTGTTCGCGCAGCGGCGGCCGAGCAAGGGGGATCACTTGAATCGTCAGCGCCTGGCCGATCTCTTTCTCGACACGCCTGCCTACAATGCCCACACGACGGCCGTCGAAGCGCTGCTCGTCGGGCTCCCGGTGCTGACGTGCACGGGGCCCGGTCCGGCATCTCATGTCGCCGCGAGCATAGTGCATGCAGCCGGACTCCCGCAGTTGATCACCGACAACCTTCGCGACTACGAATCGCGGGCTCTGTCGCTCGCGGCGCATCCTGGAGAGCTCGAGAATATGCGGGCGGACTGGACCCGTCGACGTGCCGGCTGCAGTTTGTTCGATGCGCGAGGACTTGCCTCGGATATCGAGCGTTGCTATGAGCATATGTGGGATCGCCACGCGAGGGGCCTGGCGCCGATGGGATTTCGGCTGGAGCCACCCACACCATGACCGCCACTCGCGATTCGCTCCTCGGCCGGGAGACCCAACCGCTGCGTTCGCTGCTGACGCATGTTGCCTGGCCTGCGATGCCTTCCGAGCGCGGCGCAACGCTGCTCGCGCTGATGGATCAGCTCGACGCTTCGCAATGGTGGTCCGCCGACGAACTGCTCATGCATCAGCTGCAGCAGGTCGAGCGCCTGCTGCGCCACGCGCGCTCCACGGTGCCATACTACCGGAATCGATACGTTACAAGCACTGACACACTGACGCTCGCCGCGTATCGAAGTCTGCCCACGTTGTCCCGGCGGGACGTCCAGGATGCCGGTGATGCGCTGCACTCCCGGGCGCTCGATCCTCGGTTCGGCAACGCTTTCGCCGTGCATACCTCGGGATCGACCGGAGAACCGGTTCGCCTGCTCGCGACCGAGCTCGATCGGATTTTCTGGGAAGCGCTCACGATGCGCGATCACGACTGGCATCGGCGAGAATTTACACGGCGACTCGCGTCGATCCGCGCGAATGTCGGCTCGTCGGGCAGTATCGAACCGTTGCCCGACTGGGGCATGCCCGCCAGCGAACTTTGTGTAACCGGGCGCGCGTATGCACTGAGTTCCAGCACCGACTACGCGACGCAGACGGATTGGCTCCAGCGTCACCGCCCCGAGTACCTCTACACGTATCCCGGCAACCTCGGCGGATTGCTCGATCACTGCGAGCGCAACGGCATCGGGCTGCCCGACCTGCTGCAGGTTCGAACGACGGGCGAGATACTCGACGACGCGCTTCGAGCGCGCTGCATGCGGCAATTCGGCGCGAGCGTCGTCGATCTCTATAGCTCGCAGGAGTGCGGTTATCTCGCGATCGAGTGTCCGAAGAGCGGTCTCTACCATGTGATGAGCGAGACGGTGCTGCTCGAAGTGCTCGGGCCGGACGACGCGCCCTGCCGCGAAGGCGAGATCGGCGAAGTCGTGGTCACGGTGTTGCACAACTTTGCTTCACCGCTCATCCGCTATCGCATGGGCGATCATGCCGAAGTCGGGCCGGCTTGCCCGTGCGGACGCGGTCTTCCCACGCTGCGCCGGATCCGCGGACGCAGCCGCCATCTGGTCTGTCTGCCCGACGGCACGCGCCACTGGCCGCTGGTCGGGTTTTACGAGTACCGGGATGTCGCCCCCATCCGCCAGTACCAGGCGATCCAGCACGATGTGCGGAGCGTCGAGTTACGCCTGGTAGCGGATCGCCCGCTCACGGGCGACGAGGAGCGCCGGCTTCGAGGCATCGTGCAGAAGTGGCTGCAGCACCCGTTCGATATTCGCATCGTCTACTTCGATGGGCGCATCCCTGCCTCGCCGAGCGGCAAGTTCGAGGACTTCATCTGCCTGGTGCCCCAACGGTGAGTCAATCGACCGAAATCCGTGCCTGGCACGTGCCAGGCACGGATTATTCGCGGCGCGTCGCAACGATGCGGGCGTAGATGCCCTGCTCGGTGGTCGACGGGCCCGAAACCGCGGTTGCCCCTGCCTGCGACGATGCAAGATCCGCGTCGATGGTCCCGAATCCGGCATCCTTCATGGCACGATGCAAAGCCTCGTGCGACGTGACCGGATAGACCGAAAAATTGCGCACGTACTCGCGTGCCCCGGATCGGATACGGGTGGCGTCGACGCCGAGTTCGAGGGCGGTCGCCTCGGCGCGCGCATCCACTTCCTCGCAGAAGCGGCGGGCTTCGTCGGGCCGCCGCTTCGAACGCCGGCCGGACGCGGTTGCTCAGCACGGCCTTCCCGCCGGGGCGCAGCAGATCCGCCCAGACGCCGAACAGGCGCTGCCGCTGCTCGACCGTGAAGTAGCCGAGGAAGCTGTTGGTCAGCACCAGGTCGAACCCGCCGGACTCGCGCATGTCGAGGATGTTCGAGCGCACGGTACGCACGGGCTGTTTCACCCGATCGGCATACCATCGCGAGAGAAGCAGCGGCGTCTCGCACCAGTCGACGACCGTGAGATCGACGCTCGAGTCTTCCATTGCGTAGGCCTGATACACTAACGCCGGCATGGAATAGTCGACCGTTCCCGATACGAGCACCCGCCGAAACCCACCGGTGCGCGCATGCTCGCGCAACGCCTCGAGCAGAAAATCGGCGTGCCCTCCGGATGCCTTGCCGATGCCCATGACGCGGGCGATCTGCCAGAACCCGTGATACCAACCGCAATCCCGCTTCGGTTCCGTATCGACGCGGCAATGCTGCTGCGACCATTGCAGCGCCAACGGCGCAGATTCGCGCAGGGTCGATTCCATCGACGTGTAGGCTTTCACTTCAAGTGGACGACCCGAATCGAAACGCCTGCCCTGCGCAAGTAGCAGGACAGGCGTCGACTATCGCGTTGCGCGCTGCTTACTGAAGCTTGAAGCCCGTGTCTTTCACGAGTTTGGCCATGCGAGCGTGTTCGTTCGCAAGCCACTTGGATGCCTCCTGGGGGGGGATCCCCGAAGGCTCGGTGCCCTGCGCGTTGAGTTTCTCCTTCACATCGGGCATCTGCAGCACGCGCGCCACGTCCGCGTGCATCTTGGCGATGATGTCCGGCGACACTTTCGACTGCGTGAGTATGCCTTGCCACGAACCGCTGACGAACCCGGCGAGCCCGGGGGCCTCGGAGATCGTGGGCGTATCGGGCAATGACGGTATGCGCTTCTCGCTCGATACCGCAATGAGCTTGAGACGCCCGCTCTTCACGTGCGGGATCGTCTGCAACATGCCCAGGAACAGCACTTCGGCCTCGCCCGAAATCACCATGCGGCTGCTGTCCGACCCGCCACGGGTGCCAACGAAATAGAACTTGGCACCGGTGCGCTGCTCGACGGTCAAGCCGGCAAAATGGCCAGCGCTGCCCAAACCGGTGGGCGACGTGAGCTTGCCGGGATGCGCCTTGGCGAGTTTGATCAGTTCGGTCAGGCTCTTCACGGGCAGGCTCGGATGCACCGTCAACAGGTGCGGCGAGTACGAGACCACGGTGACCGCGGCGAAATCGCGCATCAGATCGAAAGGCACCTTGTAAACGCTCGGCGAGATCGAAAGATTCCCGATGTCGGTCAACAGATAGGTGTAGCCGTCCGGCGGCGCCTTCGCGGCAAGATCTGCGCCGAGGTTGCCTGCGGCGCCGGAACGATTGTCGACCAGCACCTGCTGGCCCCAGCCCTCCGTCAGCTTGGATCCGATCAGGCGCGCGAGAATGTCGGACGTACCGCCCGGCGGATAGGGAATCACGATGCGAACGGGTTTGGTCGGAAAATTCGCAGGCTTCCCGGCAGGCGCCTGGGCGAATGCATGCGCGGCGAACAGCGCCGAGCACAAGCCTACGGCTGTTGACGACAGGGTGATGTTCATGAGGTCTCCTCTTGGTGTAGTGAACGCAGTATAGCGACTCGATGCGGGCGTGCGAATTCGCCGCGCCTGTTCTCGCGGATAGGTCGCTATGAGCTTCGCATCTGTTGCTGCATCGATACGACGCGGCATCCCGCCTTCTCCAGGCCCTCGCGCACCGCGCGGATGATTCGGGGCGCCCCCGGCGTATCGCCATGGCAACAGATCGTCTGGGCGCGCAACGCGACCTCGGTGCCATCGACGGCGCGCACCTTGCCTTCCATCGCCATCCGGACGGCCTGATCGGCTGCGCGGGCGGGATCCTCGATCAATGCACCGGGCAGCTTGCGGGATACCAGCGTGCCGTCGGCGTTGTAGCCGCGATCGGCAAACCCCTCGGACACCACCGTCAGCCCCATCGACCGCGCCGTCGAATCGCTCTTCCCGCCGGCGAGCACGACCATGATCAAATCGGCGCCGCCCGATTCCCGGCATGCTTCGCAAGCGGCCACCGCGAGCGCCGCGTCCTTTTCCATCATGTCGTACAGAATACCGTGGGCCTTCACATGCTGCAGCGAGGCACCCCTCACCCGCAGAAACTCCCGCAGCGCGCCCGTCTGGTAACACATGCAGTCCTTCAGTTCCTGCGGCGATAGCGCCATGGCTCGTCGACCGAAACCCATCAGGTCGGGCAACGACGGATGCGACCCGACCGCCACGCCGTGGGCGAGAGCGAGATCCACCGTCTTTCGCATCACATGGGGATCGCCGCCGTGAAAACCGCAAGCGACGCTGGCCGACGTAATGAACGGCATGATCTCCTCGTCGGCACCGAGTTGCCAGCGGCCGTAGCTCTCGCCCATGTCGCAGTTGAGATCGATCGCGATCGTCATGAGATCTTCTCCAGGGTCAGTGCGGCGAGCGCCGCGCGTTCGGTCGCGAGCAGCACATGCGCCTGCTCGACAGTGACGGACTTGAAGCGAACCGACTGTCCCGGTCGCAATTGCGCGATGCGCCGGATGTCGAACGAGCAGACCGTCGCGATCTTCGTATAGCCGCCCGTCGACTGACGATCCACGAGGAGCACGATGGGCTGCCCGTCGCCCGGCACCTGGATCGAGCCGAGCGCCGTGCCGTCCGACACGATGTCATGGCCGGTGGCATGCTCGATGCGCTCGCCCGTCAGCCGGGCGCCCATGCGATCGGACTGCGGCAGCATCGCGTAGGCGGAGGTGAGAAACGTCGCGATGCCGCGATCCGTGAACCGATCCTGCTGCGGGCCGAGCACGACGCGCGCCTCGATCGCCCCCTCGTAACGAGGGCGCTCCACGGCAGGCAGTTCCATCGGCTCCGGCAGCTCGGCCCGATGCAAGGGGATCAGGTCGTTCGGCTTCAGCATGCGACCGTGCATGCCCCCCATGCGCCCCCGCAGATAGGTCGACTGCGATCCGAGCACATGCGGCATCGCGATGCCACCGCTGAACGCCAAGTAGCCGCGCAAACCCGAGCGCGCCATGCCGATCCGGACCTCGTCCCCAGGTGCGAGGCGCAACGTCGTCCACATGGGCACGACGGCGCTGTTGAGCTTCACCAGCATCTCGGCCCCGGTCACGGCCATCGCACACGCGACCTCGACTCGGAGCCTGGGCCCGGACAAGGTACATTCGAGCGCCGCCGCATCCGCCGGGTTGCCGACGAGCCGATTCGCGACGGCATGCGCAAGGACATCCACCGGCCCCGAGGGTGGAATACCGTAACGCAATTGCCCGTAGCGGCCGCGATCCTGCACGGTGGTGAGCGGTCCGGGGTCGACGACGCGTATCACGCGATCACCACGCGGTTGCGTCCGGCCGCGACATCCGCCGCAATGCGATCGTATGCCGCGCGATCGATCTCGACGAAGCGGACACAGTCCCCCGCCCGCAGCAGCACAGGCTCGGTCGCCTTTGGATCGTAGAGGGGCACGGGCGTGCGGCCGAGCACCCAGAAGCCGCCAGGGCTCTCGACCGAGTAGACGCAGCACTGCGTCCCGCCGATGCCGACGCTGCCCACCGGTGTCGAAGTGCGCGGCGTTTCGAGTCGGGGAATCGCAAGTTCGGCCGGCATGCCGGTCAGGTACGGTTGCCCGGGCGCAAAACCGATGAAGTAGACGAGATAGTCGACGCTCGTCTGCAGACTTATCACCTCGTCGGTCGAAAGATTCAGCCGGGTGACGACCCGTTCCAGATCGAATCCCAGTTCGGGATCCCGGTAGCAGCACGGCAACTCGACGACGCGCGATGCAGGCGACGCATCGGCGCCTGCACGTGGAAGACATGCAGCAATGGATTCGCACAGTGCCGCGTAGCCGACGATCGACGGCTCGTAGTAGACGAGAAGGGCGTTGAAGCTCGGTACCGTTTCGGTGATGCCGGCCACCTCCGTGGCGATCAATGCATCGAGCGCACGAATCCGCTGGCTGAGTTCGACGCCGATCGGCTCGTCGAAAACGATCGACACGGCAAGATCACCGGCCGGCAGGAACCTCGCCATCACAGTACCGCGAGGGCTGCGTTCGGCATGTCGGTCACGAACATGTGTCCCGGACTATGCGTGATCATGAGCGGCACCTTGGCGGCGAGCGCGACGGCCTGGGGCGTCACCCCGCAGGCCCAGAACACCGGCACATCTCCCGGACCGAACGCTTGCGGATCGCCGTAGTCGGGCCGCATGATGTCGGCAATACCAATCGCCGCAGGATCCCCGATGTGCACCGGCGCCCCGTGCGCCCCCGGGTACCGTGCGCTAGCCGTGACGACCCTCGAGAGCTGCGCCGCCGGGATCGGCCGCATCGACACGACGACCGGGCCGTGGAAGGCCCCTGCAGGACGACAGACGAGCGACGTGCGGAACATCGCCACGCCCTTGCCGTTCTCGACATGCCACAGCTTCACGCCGGCCTCCATCAGCGCCCACTCGAACGTGAAGGAGCAGCCCAAGAGAAAAGCGACGAGGTCGTCGCGCCAGTAGGCATGGATGTCGTCGATCTCGGCCTTGAGTTCGCCGCGTTCGAAGATGCGGTACTTCGCGATGTCGGTGCGCAGGTCGGCCCCGGGGGCGACGCCCACCGGTTCCGCCGAGCCGGCGTCACACACCTCGACGAGTGGGCACGGCCTGGGATTGCGTTGGCAGAAGAGCAGGAAATCGTAGGCCTGCGCCTTCGGCAATACCGCGAGATTGCACTGGACGAAGTTCTGGCCGAGGCCGGCCGTCACGCCGGTGAGCTTTCCCGACCGGATGTCGGCGCGGATGTCGCGGGGATGACGGGTGTCGAGGACCATGCCCGATTGTATCGGCGCGCACGACGCGCGTGGGCGGGTGCCGATTCCCGCAAAGCGGCCCTAGCCGAACAGCCTGGGTGCCCAAGCGTAGCCGGATCGGGTCACGAGCGCGGCGAACAGGGTGATGACCGCATCGTTGTCGGCGGTGATACCCGGCGGGTACTCGAATCGGACCTCATCGCCGTCGAAGCGAACATTGGTTGCCACGAAACGGTCGGGATCGATCATGCTCGATTGCCGGGTGCGGCTCCAGACTGCCTGCGCGTCGGGTCGCGTGGGGTCGAAGTAGGGTTCGGCAGCGGCCCGCATGTCGCGCTCCCTTGCGGTTTGCGGAGCAGCGCCATCGACCGCGAGAAACTCCTTGACCTCCACGCATCCGCTGGCCGCATCGAGCCTCAACGTCATGCGGTGCCTGCGACCAGGTTGTGCGTCGGCGAACAGATCGACAGTCCACACGTCCTCGGCCCCGTGCCGGGCCAGGCGGAAGTGCCCGTTCGCCGAACGCTGCAGGGAAGTCATCCGGCTCGCCAGCCGATCGGATCCTGCGGCCGGGATACCGCGAGCGGCATCGATTCTAGTGGCGAAGCGAGCAAGCCAGAGAATCACGAGCAAGAACGCAAAGACGTGGACCGCGGTCAGCAGCCACAGCAGCCAGCCGCCCGCCGGATGCGAACTGGCCCAAAACAGGAGCCCGACCGGCAGGAAGAGCGCAGCGGCGAGGAGTCGGGCAATGTACTGCTTGCGATCGGCCTGCGAAGTCATTGCCAACGCTGCGACGATGGCGATGGGGCCGAAGCAGAGCACGGAATCGAGGGCGTCGCCCTGGAGCACGAACCACAGCGCGGCACCGAAGACCCCTAGGTAGAGCGCAAGAACGATCCCTGCAGGAAGCAGGCTCGCCAGCCCGAGCCTGCGATGATCGTCTGCGCCCGCCACGTCAGCCGTTGCCCGCCTGGGCCAATTGATCGTCGCCTACGCCCGGCACGAGCGACGGTCGCCCCACGATCAGTGGATCGACCGATCCGATGACGGTGAGATCCTTGCGGGTGTAGGGCATCCGATGCAGCACGTAGCGCATGGCATTGAGCCGCGCGCGCTTCTTGCAATCGGACTTAATGACCGTCCAGGGCGCATCGGAGGTATCGGTATGCAGGAACATCGTTTCCTTGGCGCGCGTGTAATCATCCCACTTGTCGAGCGATGCCATGTCGATCGGGCTCAGCTTCCACTGCTTCAGGGGATGCGCTTGCCGCTCCCTGAAGCGGCGGCGCTGCTCGTCGCGGCTCACCGAGAACCAGAACTTGAACAGATGCACGCCACTGCGCACGAGCTGGCGCTCGAACTCGGGCGTCTGGCGCATGAACTCATCATATTCCGAGTTCGAACAAAAGCCCATCACCCGCTCGACACCGCCGCGGTTGTACCAGCTTCGGTCGAACAGCACGATCTCCCCGCGCGTGGGCAGATGCTGGATGTAGCGCTGGAAATACCATTGCCCGCGCTCGATCTCGCTCGGCTTCTCCAACGCAACCACGCGCGCACCCCGGGGGTTGAGATGCTCCATGAACCGCTTGATGGTGCCCCCCTTGCCGGCGGCATCGCGTCCTTCGAAGAGAATGATGACACGCTGGCCGGTGTCCTTGACCCACGCCTGAAGCTTGAGCAGCTCCGTCTGCAGGCGATATTTCTGCTTCTCGTAGGCCTTGCGGGAAAGCAGATTCTTGTAGGGATACTCGCCTTCGCGCCAGCCCGCGCTGAGCAGCGTATCGGGATCGACGGCGGGTGCCGCGGGATCCTCGCGCCGGAAGAGGGTGCGCCGCAGGGCCTTGACCTCGTCCGGAGACGAACCGTCGACCAGGGCCTGCAGCTGGCGCAGTGTTTCGCCTTCGGGGGTGCCATTCTTCGCATGCGCGATCAGGTCCGACAGCACGAGCTGCTGCACGGTATGCGCCGTGCTCGTGCGTCTTGCGACACGATCGGCTTCGGCGCTTTTCGGGCCCGGATGAGCCAGGGTATCGCCCTGCTCGACGGCGCGCGGCGCGCGCTCACTTCGCCTCGGCGGTATCCCGCCCGCTCTGCGTTGGGCTTTCGACGGGTTCGCGGACAGCGGGGCATCCGTTTCTTTTGCCATGATCTTCTCCTGGAGCGAAATCCAATCTTCCATGATGCCGCACGCATCGACAGCCCGGTTGACATTTATCAAGGCTCGATTGAGAAACACATGCCCAGCAGTCCCGAGTCGGCCCGCGAGCCTCGCTCAACCTGCGAAGCACACGCCCGCGCGATCCTTCGGCGTGGGCCGCACCGACAATGCCAGACCCTCACGAATCGGCTAAACTCGACCACGAAGCGCCCGGGCTGTCCATTCAGAGGCGCCGTGGAATTTTTCTGCGAGGACGCGGTTCGGCGCAGTCTTTCGACGGCGACCGATACCGTACGACTTCGAAGCAAACGTTATCGCCATTGCACCGCCGATCGATCGCGAAAAGCATCGTCGCCGCACACATTCACATCCGTCTGGGAGGCAACCCGTCGTGCAACAACCCTGGTTACCGAAGAAGTGGGACAAAGAAGCCGACATCGTCATCGTGGGGTTCGGCGGCGCCGGTGCCGCAGCCGCCATCGATGCGCACGACGCCGGTGCGAAGGTCCTGATGCTCGAGAAGGCGCCCGAAGGTGAAGAAGGCGGCAATACGAAGGTGGCGGGCCAGGGTTATCTGCACGTCGACGACACCGAAAAGGCAATCACCTATCTCAACGCGATGTGCGGGCACTTCAAGGTGCCGCAGGACATGGCGCGTGTCTGGGCTGATGAAGTCGCCAAGAACAATGCGTGGGTGAGCAGCATCGGCGGCGATCCTCAGGAGCACCAGCATCCGCCGGTCGGGATCGAGTTCCCCGAGCTGCCGGGCTCGGATTGCGTGCACAAGTTCCACCACGGCGATCTGCTCGGGTATTCCAAGACGTGGGAATTCTTCGAGCAAGCCGTGAAGAAGCGCAAAGTCGAAGTGCTGTACGAAACCCCGGGGATGGAACTGGTTCAGGACGGCATCACACGCGAGATCCTCGGGATCCGTGCCGACCCGAAGGGCGGCGAACCGATCTACATCAAGGCCCGAAAGGCCGTGATCCTCACCTGCGGCGGCTTCGAGAACAATCAGGACATGATCCGCAATTACCTGCCGGGGCTGCCGTACTGCTACACGACCGGCTCGCCCTGGAACGAAGGCGACGGCGTGCGCATGGGGCTCATGGTCGGTGCCGACCTCTGGCACATGAACAACTATGCCGGCCCCTCCATGGGATTGAAGGTGCCTGAATACAAGACGACGTTCTCGCTTACGCCGCTGCACTTCAGCCACGAGCAGGCCGGCGGGATGATCTGCGTGGGCCCCGACGGGGGCCGCTTCTGCGACGAGAAGCTGCGCACCATGCACGGCAAGATCAAGAAGTATGGCAAATGGGTACCCACGCCGGTGCCATGCCCGATGCACATGGTTTTCGATCACGGCGTCTTCTCCTCCGGGCCGCTCTACGACAAGAAGCCGGTGAGCGGCTGGGGCCGCATCGTGGAGCGCTACGACTGGAGCGAGGACAACGTCGCCGAATTGAAGCGCGGCTGGATCAAGAGCGCCGCTTCGATCGGCGAGCTCGCCAAGCTGATCGGCGTCGATCCGAAAAACCTGGAAGCGACGGTCAAGCGCTGGAACGAGCACTCCGCAGCGGGCAGCGATCCGGACTTCGGTCGCAAGCGCATGCTGGCGCCCATCAGCCAAGGTCCGTTCTACGCGGTGGAACTCGTCCCGTCGATGCTCAACACGCAGGGCGGTCCGCGTCGCAACGCCAGAGCACAGATCGTGCGCCCGAACGGGGATCCGATCCCGCGTCTCTACAGCGCCGGCGAGTTGGGATCCATCTACAGCTACATGTACCAGGGCACCGGCAACATCGGCGAGTGCTTCGCGTTCGGACGTATCGCTGCCCGCAACGCACTGGCCGAATCTCCCTGGGGATGATCGTCGGTCGATTGCAATCCGGCGGTGACGAGTAGTAGTCCCCCACCGGCCGAAGCGGACCGACTCGGGGTAGGCGATCTTACCTGCCGGCGGCCGTCTGGCCCGCCGGAGCATCATCCACCAGTCTGAAGCGCCGCTCCGGGGGCGTGCCAGACTCGAAGTGCTCCAGGGCCAGCGCGGGCACCGTAACGTTAGTACAGAGTTTGCGTAACCGGTAAGTTTCGATCGGAGGTGTCCAGTCGGGCTTGAATTCGCAGCTGACCTCGACGCAACCGATGCGTTTCAAATAGCTGCACATCCTCACCTCGCTACCATCCGCCGCGACAATGCGCGTCAAGTGTGGCGATCCGGGATAGTGCGGCGGATTATCGATGGTTGCGGCACGCACGTCCGCGAGCACACCATAAAAGCTGCCGTCGATTTCAAGCGTCGACAGCGTCTTGGCCAGAAAGACCGATAGCCGGGGCGTGTATGAAAAACCGCCCATTACGTCGGTGATGAGCTGGAACTGACCGAGTTCTTCGCGACGATACTCGCTGAACGACCGTCCGTGCAGATACTCGATCCGGCCGGGGGCAACGGTTTTGGCCGCTTCGTGCCAGCGACGTGAGCGGCGATCCTCGATCGACAACGCTACGACGCGGGCGCGCTCATCGGCACGCGGTCGCGGCTCGAATCCCGCAAAGTATGCCTCGTAGCGCGAGGTGGTGTAATCGACGACGGCCCGTCCCTCGCCGGCACCGATATCCAACCAACGGTCATCGTTCCCGAGTTCGGCCAGCGATTGCCGGAACCCGGAGGCGAGGCTTTGCGTGTACGTGAGCAATGATCTGTCGATCGTATACCCTGAAGGTACAGCATCGCCCCGACTGAGATAGATTTCGCGCTGCAGCGCGATCTCCTGCCGAACTTCCTCGTTCGCGACGGCAACCGGTTCCGTCGCTGACGCCGAAGCAATCGTCGAAGCCGATAGAAAGCCGGCAGCCCATCGGCGCAAGTTCGTGTTCATCGCAGCCCTGGCAAACGATCGGAAGAACGCCGCACCGACGTTGCAGGGACGACGCAGGATCGCACATGAGGCTAACGCAATGCGCGATTCGGATCATCGGGCAGGGACTGTACGTCAAGTCACGGACGCGCAGCTGCATCGGCTCCGTTGCACGCTTGCGTCCGGATCCGCTCGGGCCGCGGCGATACTACTTGGCAACTGCGCTCGGCGCGGCAGCCTCGATCAGCATGAACCGACGCTCGGGCGGGGTGCCCGAACGAAAATCCACCAACTGCAAGGCGGGTACCCTCACGTCGGCGCACACCTTGCGGATGCGATACGACTCGATCGGCGGCGTCCAGTCGGACTTGAATTCGCACGTCACCTCGACGCATCCGATGCGCTTGAGCCAGCTGCAGATCTTCACTTCGCTACCGTCGGCCGCAACGATGCGAGTGAGATGCGGATCGCCCGCGTAATGCGGCGGGTTGGATGTGCTCTCCGCGTGCACGTCGGCGAGTACGGTGTAGAAGTTGCCGTTCACCGTCAACACCTCCAGTGCACGCTCCATGAACGACGAAAGCCGCGTCGTATACGAGAACCCGCCCATGACATCGGTAATCAGTTGAAACTGCCCGAGTTCTCCGGATGCATACTCTCCCATCGGCTTGCCGAAGATGTATTCCATTTGCCCCCCGGGCAGACCCGTGAGCGCCCGCTGCCACTGATCCGTGCGTCGATCCTCGATCGACATCGCCAGGGCCTTGGCCCGTGGACCGCCACGCGGTTCGAACCCGTCGGGCATGGTGTCGGCCGGTGCGGTGATGTAGTCGATCACCGCCCGGCCTTCGCCGGCACCGATGTCGAGCCAGCGGTCGCCACTGCCCAGTCCCGCCAGGGTGCGGAGAAAACCCGCGTTCAGTCCGCGCGCGTAAGTCTCCAGGGCGCGGTCGATCGTATAGCCGGTCGGCGTGGCCGCGCCGCGACTGCGGTAGATGTCCTGCTGACGGGACATCTCACCGTCGAATCTTGGAGCAGGCGCCGAGGTGGGTTCTGCGGCGCTTGCCGCCAGGGTCGAGAGCGCCAGCAGGGCGCCCATCACACTTCGAAAGGAAGTCGTCATCGTCGATGAGGCATGTATGGAGTGCAATACGGCGATCGATACCGGGTCGGCATCCGATTGAAAACCTCCGTACGTATTCTTCGGATCCCTCCTCCTCTATCGGGCAGACCGAAGGGCACGGGATTTGATGATAGCCGCACCACCGCCGATTCGGGAACCCCCGTCCGTGCAGCGACCACTCGGCACGAACAAGCAAGCGGGCCTCGACCCGCTGCTCGTCATCGGGGCGCGACCTGCAGCACCTCATGACCTGATCCGGCCGGGACTTCGCACGCATTGACGGTCATGCAAAGCAGGCTGTAGTAGCCGATGGTGCCCGTCAATTCGATGTACTGCTCGTTGCCGAAACGCTTGATGAGTGCCTGGGCCAGCGCTTCGTCGACGCGATGCTTCGTCAGCAGATCACGTGTGAACTCGATGATCTGTGCATCCTCCGGCGGTACGCCGCGCGTATGCTTCTCGCGGATGGCGGCGATGGTCGACTCGGGCACGTTCTGGCGCCGTGCGCTGCCGGTCTGAGCCCCCCACACGTAGAGCGCTTCGAATTCCCGTCCCACCACCATCGCCGCCAGTACGCGCACGCGATGGTCGAGCTTGCCCTGGAACCGCACATAGCCGCCCAGCGTTTCCATGTGGGCGGCGATATCCGGACAGTGCATGAACATCGTGAACGGACCACTGATCCCGCCGCGACTTGCGATGACGGCGTCGGCGATGCCGTGGTGCTGCGCGGGCACTTGGTCCTTGCTGGTAATGGATGGTAGGCGGGGCATTGCATTCTCCTCCTTGGGTGGGCGTGTTTCGCGGCGAGGTGATGCCGCGATCGAGACTATGCGCGTTCGACTGCGATCGGAGCAAGCACGACAAGCACCGGAGGACATCGATCGCCCTTCGACGTCCACAAGGTGGGAATCGCAGGATGCCAGAGCCACGCAGAACGGCTGCATTGGGCTATGCTGGTCCAATTCCATTCGCGCGTTGCGCGCATCACCGACCTCAGCGGAGTACCCCTCATGAGCGACGAACGCGCCACCGCAAGCCGCATTGCCGATCCCGGCCTGCGTGCGCTCTACAAGATCGAGAACCGATGGCAGGCGTGGCTCGATGTCGAAGCTGCTCTCGCACGTGCCCAGGCAGATCTCGGCATCATCCCTGCGGAAGCCGCCGAGGCAATTGCACGCGCTGCGCGCTACGACCTCATGGACCGCGCCCGCATCGACGAAGGCTTCGCCCGTACCGCGCACACGATCGTGCCCCTGGTATGGGAGTTGAGCCGCCTCGTCGGCGAACCGCATGGCGGATGGGTCCATTGGGGCGCGACGACGCAGAACATCACCCAGACCGGCGACCTGCTGGTGCTGCGTCAGGCGCATTCGATCTTCCGCAACCAGATCGCCGATGCGCTCGCTGCCATGGCGGATCTCGCCGAACGCAGCGCCGACATGCCCGTCGCCGGCCGCACCCATGGACAACACGCAGTGCCCGCCACGTTCGGCTTCAAGGTGGCCGTCTGGATCGACGAGCTGCTGCGCCACGTCGAGCGTTTCGAGCAGGCCGCACCCCGCATCTTCATGGCCATGCTGGGCGGTGCGGCAGGTACCTACGCCTCGCTGGGCGAACAGGGACCCGCGGTGCAGGCGGCTATCGCGAAGCACCTGAGCATGACCGAGATGCACGTCCCGTCGCGGTCGATCGGCGATCACCTCGCCGAAAACATCTGTCTGCTCGGCATGCTGGCCGCCACCTGCGGAAAGATCGGCCGCGAGATCTACACGCTGATGAAAACCGAGTTCGGCGAAGCCGAGGAACCCGTGCCGCCGGGCACCGTGGGCAGTTCCACGATGCCGCAGAAGCGCAATCCGAAACTGTGTCAGGACATCATCGCCGCGGCAGCGGAAATACGCGCGCTCGTTCCTCTGGCCCTGGAAGCGATGTATACCGAACACGAAGCCGACCGGACGACGACCCTCATGATGGATTCCGCCGAAGCGCGCGCCTGCATCGCCACCGGCGACATGCTCGCGCGCCTGATCCAGGTCGTGCGCGGTCTTCAACTCAATCCCGATCGCATGCGAGCCAATCTGGAATTGGGCAACGGGCTCATCATGGCCGAGGCCATCATGCTGGATCTCGGCAAGGCCCTGGGTCGGCAACATGCACACGATGTCGTCTACGATGCCGCGCAAGCCTCGTTCCTCGAGAACAAGTCGTTCTCCGAACTGCTCGCCGCCGACGCTCGCGTCACGGCGCACATGGACCGCAAGGCGATCGAGTCGCTGCTGGATCCGACCGCCTATACGGGCCTGTGTTCGCGGATGGCCCGCGACGCCGCACGTCGCGCGCGTGAGAGCATCTCCGCGAACAAGCCGCGTTGAAGTGCGCCGTCCGATCGGTTCGTCAGGGGAGCTTGCCCTGCGGCAGGTCGCGCAATGCTTCGTAGATCTTGAGGTCGATCTCCAGGCCTTCGCGGCGCAGCCTGGCGCGCTCCTGCTGCGAGCGCTCGCCCGGCAACCGGATCTCGTCCACGCCGCTCTGGCGCGGCGTGGCCTTTACGCGCGCGAGCATCGCGCTCATGTCGCGGCGGAACTGATCCATCGGCGTGAGCAGATCGGGCTTCATCGCCATGATCATGTAGCCGTAAACGCGATCGGCGCTCAGGCCGCCGCTTGCGAACAATCCCATCGCCTGCATCGCGAGCGAGAGCGCGAACCCCTTGTAGCCGCCGAACGGCAACAGCACTGCGACCTTGGACGCATCGCGCGTCACGTTGCCGTCGGCATCGAGCGCCACGTTGTCGGGCAGCAGTGCGTTCGTGCGTTCCCGGAAGATCAGGTCGGTGCCCATGAACGCCGAGGTGCCCAGATCGATCACGAACGGTTCGTTTTCGGTCGGAAAGCCGAAAGCCACCGGATTGGTGCCCGTCGCGGCGCCCTTCGAGCCCGGTGCAGCGACATGCAGATGACTGCTCACTGTATGGATGGCGATGAGACCCGCACGCGCAGCCATTTCCACGTAGTAGGCGCTGCGGCCGCTCATCCACGAATTGTTCACGCCAACGACCGCGAAACCGCTTCGGCTCGCCTTCTCGATGACGGCCTGGGTGGCCCGGAACATCGTGACCATCCCATTGTTGTTGCCCCCGTCGAACTGCGTCGAGATGGGCGTTTCGTGCATGATGCTCATCGGGCGGCGCGGCAACTTCACCCGCTTGTGCTCGGCCACGTTCAGGATCTTCGGCAACCCGGAATACTCGTAGCCGCACAGGCCGGCATCGATGCAGTGATCGGCGATGATCTTCGCCTCGTCGGCATCGTAGCCGATGCGGCCCAATGCCTGTTCGCCGAGTGCCTGCGCTTCGGCGTGGGTGAGTCGCACACGTTCGTTCGGCAGCGTTTCCAATCCTATCTCCCGGTGTGTTACTTCGCAGCCAGTCCGGCCGCTTGCGCCAGCTTGGCAAATTGTTCGATTTCGCGGCGCAGGAATGTCTCGAACGCCGCCGGCGAAGCGCTTGCGACGAGTTGTATGCCCTGCGCCTTGAAGCGATCCCGCAGATCGGGCACGGCGACGGCCTTCACGACTTCGGCGTGCAGTCGCTCCACGACCTCGCGCGGCGTGCCCGCCGGTGCCATCAGGCCGTTGAACGTGGAATCGCTGAACCCCTTCATGCCCGCTTCGTCGAGCGTCGGCACGTCAGGCAGTACCGGGGATCGGGTCATGGTCGTGACCGCAAGGCCGCGCAGCTTCTTCGATCGAATGAAGCTCAGCGACGTCGTGACCTGATCGAAGCGCATCATGACGTGTCCGCCGACGAGATCCACGACGGCAGGCGCCGCCCCCTTGTACTGGATGTGCAGCACCTTGATGCCGGCCCGGCGCGCGAAGTCTTCCATCGCCACGTGACCCGTGGATCCGACCCCGGACGCCGCAGCGGTAAGTTCGCCCGGGCGCCGTTTGGCCAATGCGATGAGTTCGCCCACGGTCTTCACAGGCAGCGCGGAGGTCACCACCAGTACCAGCGGTACGTCGGCCGTCTGCGTGATCGGCACGAAATCCTTCAACGCGTCGTAACCCGCATCGCGCATCGCGATCGGCGTACGGGCAAAGGTGTTGGATATCGTCAGGATCGTATAACCGTCCGGCGCGGCGGCCTTGGCGTATCGGGTGCCGACCGTGCCGCTCACCCCGGTGCGGCTCTCGACCAGGATGGGCTGTCCGACGGAGTTCGAGATCTGCTCGGCGATGGCGCGCGCGATGATGTCCTGATTGCCTCCGGGCGCCACGGGATTGACGAAGCGTATCGGCTTCGTAGGGTAGTCGGTCTTCTGGGCCTGAATCGTCGCGCTCCACGCGAGCCCGACGATCACGGCGGCCGTAAGCGCACTTCTCGCCATGGCATCCTCCTCCAAACCTCTTGCGATCGAGTCGCTATGCTAACTCAGGGGGAAGCAGTCACCTGACCCGATCGCTTGCAATCGTCAGTGCCACGAAACGTCGCACGCCGCGCGCGTCGGAGCCCACTGACCAACAGGCCGGGCTCGACCGCCGTCACGCCTGCGGAGGATCGACCGCGCCCACCTGGTTCACGATCGGTGCGTACCACTGCGGGCGTCGGTGCGCGGCGAAATCGAACATGCGCGCCTTGCCGTGCCGACAGAGATCGAGATCTGCGTCGACCACGAGCAATTCGTCTTCATGCGTTGTTGCCTGCCCTCGTATCTGCCCGTTCGGGTCGATGATCACGGAACCGCCGATGAGCCCGGCACCGTCCTCGACCCCCGCCTTGGCGACGCTCACCGCCCAGGTCGCGTTCATGTAGGCGTTGGCCTGCACGACGAGCGTCGAATGGAAGGTGCGAAGCTGCTCGCTTTCGGCATCGCCGCCCCCCGGATCGTACGCCGCCGAGTTGTAGCCGATGCAGACGAGCTCGACGTTCTGTAGCCCGAGCACGCGCCAGCCCTCCGGCCAGCGACGATCGTTGCAGATGAGCATGCCCACCGCTGCATTCTGCCACTCCGAGCGGGTGCGAACGACGGGAAACCCGAGGTCCCCGTAGCGAAAATAGCGCTTCTCGAGCTGCTGGTACGCCAGCCCCGGCTTGGGCTCGACGGTCCCCGGCAGATGCACCTTGCGGTACTTGGAGAGGATGTCCCCGTTGGACGCGACCAGGAGGGCCGTGTTGTATCGATGCCCTTCGTTCGTCAGCTCGGCATAGCCGACGTAGAAGCCGATGCCCTGTGTGCGCGCGCGATCGAAGAGCGCCTGCACATTCGGATTCGGCATGGCCGCTTCGAAGTGGGCATGCAGGTCCGACTCGCGCTCGAAGAGCCAGCGCGGAAAGAACGTCGTGAAGGCCAGTTCCGGAAAAACGATCAGCTTCGCGCCACGCTGCGCGGCCTCGTCGAGCAGCGCGATCATCCGGGCGAGAATCCGCTCGCGCGTATCCGTGCGGCTGTTCGGCCCCATCTGGGCTGCGGCGATGCGTAACGTTCGACTCATGGGCAAGGCTCCGATGTCATTTGCCGCCTACCGTTGCAGCGGGCGCGTCGAGCTTACCTGAACGACGCGATGTACTCACCGCGGTCCGGTGTCCCGTGGCGGAGGAGAACGCACTACTCCGGCTTGCCTGTTCTCGCGGAGCGGGCTCTTCCGATCTGTGCGGAGAGCGCGTTCTCCATGTTCTTCGTGATGGCGAACGGCACTTCCTGCGCGAGGTTGTAGATCTGCTTGGCCGCGGCGATCACGTCCGGATCCTGGGCGACGAGATCCTTCGCGATCTTCATCGCCTCGGGAATGAGCTGCTCCGAGGGCACGCAGGCCTCGATCACGCCCGTGCGGTACAGCTCCTGGGCACTGACGCGCATCCCGGTGAAGAACATCCGGCGGCCGCGCGACTGGCCGAACAGCCGCACCAGTGCCGAGGCCCCGTTCGGGACACCCACGCCCACCTCGGGCATCGCCATGTACGCGTTCTCGGACGCAATCAGGATGTCGCTCGCCGCGGCGATGTTGACGCCTGAACCGACGGCAGGACCGCTGATCGCGGCGATGATCGGCTTGCTGCATTCGCGCAGCGCATTGTGCATGTTGCGGTGTTCATGCGTGCTGCGCGCCTTGTCGCCCAGCTCGTGCCTGGCCGCCCGATGTTCCTTCAGGTCCATCCCGCCCGAGAAAATCTTCGGAGTCCCCGTAATCACGATGGCGCGAACATCCTCGCGTTCGTCGAGCTGGCCGAAGCATTCCACGATGTCCCGACGCAACTGGTTGCTCATGGCGTTGACGGGAGGGCGATCGATGACGACAAGTGCCACGTTGTCCTCGACCGTCACCCTGAGATGCTCGAATGCCATGCGTCCTCCTCGCTCGCCTGCGATGTGTGAAGAAGGGAGATTATCGGGCAACAAGGTCGTCCGGGTGCGCGGCGGCGCTGCAAGCCTGAGCGGTCAATGCCCGCGCATGTGGTGCAGCAGGACTTCCTTGATGGCATCCTGCCTGCTCTCGGGCGTGAGGCACAGTGCCGCGTCCGGCGCATCGCCGTGAAAAAACTCGACGACGAACTCTGCCGCCGCGAAAGCGCAGACCAGAAGGACGATACCGATATAGGTCAGCGTGCGATGACGCATGCGAATATCCTGGACAAGCCGTCCCGCGCTCGAAGGGGAAGCCGCGTCGGAAGTCCAGGATGGTAACCCGATCGTCCTCTGCCGAAAACCCGAACGCAACGCCGTCCGTGCGGGTCTGCCGCAGGCAATGGCGTTACAATGCCCGAGCAGCGACCCTCGGGCCCGCGCTCACCACGACAACAAGATTCCCTTCGGCAATACCACTCGTGACGACACCCAAGCAGACGGCGGGCTGGCACTACGCCTGGATACTCCTCGCGGCAGCCTGCGTGCTGAACATCGTGGCGCGCGCCGATCAATCGTCTTTCGGCGTATTCGTCGACCCGCTCGTCGAACGCTTCGGCTGGAGCCGGGGCGAAATTTCGTTCGGCTACTCGCTCGCGTTCCTGATCGGCATGCCGGCCGTGATCCTGATGGGCTGGCTCGGCGACCGTTACAGCGCGCGAGCCCTCATGCTCAGCGCGGCGGCAATGATCGGCGTAGGCACGGTGCTGCTCGGCAGCATCACGCAGCTTTGGCACTTTTATCTGATCTACGGCATCTTCGTCGGCTCGATGGGACACGCCGCATTCAGCGTCCTGCTGCCTGTCATCATGACGAAATGGTTCCACCGCCATCTCGGCATCGTCATGGGAGTGTACTGGGCAGGCCAGGGCTTGGGCCCGATGATCTTTGCCCCCCTGTTCCGCTGGTCGATCGAGACCCGAGGCTGGGAGAACACCTTCGTCGTCATCGGCATCACGATCGGCGCGATCCTCGCGTTCTTTTCGCTCTTCATCTACAGCAGCCCGGCCGCCAAGGGGCTGCAAGCCTACGGTGCCGAAGAAGTCGCCGAGGCGCCTGCGCCTACCGGGACGGCCGCCCCACGGAAAGCGACCATGCGGGACGTCCTGCGCATGAAGCCGGTGTGGCACCTCATGGGCATCCATCACGTCGGCTGCGTCTCGCATGCGATCATCCTCGCCCACGTGGTCTCCATGGCAACGTTCAAGGGCATCCCGGGCGTCGAAGCTGCGGGCGTGCTCGCCACGGTCGCCGGCACGTCGGTGATCAGTCGGTTCGCGTTCTCGGTCATCGCGGATCGCTTCGGCGGCCGCACGACGCTGACCTTTGCCCTGCTCGGACAGGCCCTGCCGGTGATCATCCTGTTCTTCGCCAACGAGGCCTGGATCTTCTATCTCTTCGCAGTGATCTTCGGTCTGAGCTACGGTGGGGAGATGGTCGGCTTTCCGATCATCAACAAGCAGCTGTTCGGGCCCAAGGCGCCGCTCGGATCGATCTATTCGTTTCAGATGGTCGGCGGCGGGACGGGGATGGCTCTCGGCGGCTGGCTCGGAGGCAGTCTCTTCGACGTCACGGGCGACTACACCTGGGCGCTGGCCGCTTCCCTGGTCATCGGGCTGGCCGGCGTCCCGATGGCGATGGCGCTGCCGCGACACAAGCGACCTGCCAGCGCTTAGCCATCAAAGACCCCATCGTCAACTCAGGTCAGCGCAGCTCGACCACGCACTCCTCCACCGTACGGCAATCCTTGCGGCAAAGCGTGTGCGCCCCGGTATCCCGCGAGTGATTGCATCAAGCATCGGTCATGACGAGTATCGGTGACCGAGGATCGGTGCTATTCATCTGGCAAGCCTAGCGGCGTCGTGCCAGAATCGTCGATCCGATGATTCGAGAGAGAGCCGTCCGCATGCGTACCCTCCTGCACCGCACCTTCGCGCGCCTGCTGATCGCGGGGGCACTTGCCATCGGGGCCACCTCGACACATGCCGCACCGCCCAAGGACACGTTCCTGATCGCGGGGGACTTGAGTTCCATGATCACGCTCGATCCGGCGGCCATCGCCGAGTCGATTACCGCGTACACGATGCGCAGCGTATGCGATGCGCTCATCGAACTCGACGACGACGATGCATCCAAGCTGGTGCCCGGCATCGCCGAAAGCTGGACCGTTTCGCCCGACGGCTCGACGTTCACCTTCAAGATCCGGCAGGGCATCAAGTTTCCTTCGGGCAATGCGGTGACTGCCCTCGATGTGCTGTGGTCGATCAAGCGCACGCTCACGCTCAACCTCGCCAATGCGCAGCGCCTGCGCGAGTGGGACATCACTGCAGGCAACGTCGATGCCGTGATCAAGGTCGCCGATCCGTTCACGCTCGTCGTCACGCCGCCCCGGCCGTTTGCCCCCAGTCTCTTCCCTTTCGCACTGTCCGATTTTAGAAACACCGCCGTGCTCGATCGCGTGACGATCCAAAAGCACGAAGTCGCTGGCGACATGGGCCGAAAGTGGCTCGCGACCAACACGGCCTGCGTCGGCCCCTATCGGGTCGCCTCGTGGCGGCCCCAGGAAATACTGATCCTCGAGCGCAACGATACCTATCACGGCCGCAAGCCCAACATGAAGCGCCTGATCATTCGCCATACGCCCGAAGCAGGCGCCCAACGCCTGATGGTGGAGAAGGGCGATGTCGACATGGCGATGAACATCGATCCGGCGGATTTCGCAGCGCTGGAGAAGAATGCGAACGTTCGGCTGGTGTATACGCCGAGTCTGCGCATCAACTACTTCATGTTCAACATGAAGGATCCGCGCTTCAAGAATCCGAAGTTGTTCGAGGCCTTCCGCTACCTCGTCGACTACGAGGCACTCGAGAAAACGCTGCTCAGAAACGACGCCCGCGTGCGGCAAAGCCCGGTGCCGTCCGGCGTGTTCGGTGCTCTGCCGGACAACCATCGCCCCTTCAAGCTCGACATCCCCAAGGCCAGGGCGCTGCTCGCAGAAGCCGGTCATCCCAACGGCTTCTCGGCCGAGATGATCGTGCTCAACGGGTTCCCGAGCGTCGACCTCGCCCAGCATCTGCAGGCCAACGCAGACAAGATCGGTGTGAAGCTCAAGATCACGCAGATGGTGGGTTCGCAGCTCTTCCAGCGTGCCCGCGCGCGAAACTACGAAATCTACATGGCGGGGTACGGCTTCAACTATCCCGACGCGAACAACGTCATGCTGCGGCACGCGTACAACCCGGACAACAGCGACACCTCCAAGAATTCGCTGTCGGTCGCATGGCGCGCGTCGTGGGATCCGGGCAAGTGGATCAACGACACGATCCGCGCCGCACAGGTGGAACGGGATCAGAAGAAGCGCCTGGAGATGTATCACGAGATCCAGCGCCGCCACATGGCGACCTCGCCGCTGATCTACATGTTCCAGAACCAGTCGGTCACGGTGCTGCACAAGCGCGTGAAGACGTTCAAGCGCAACCTGATCGCCGTAAACTTCGCCGGCGTGGAGAAGGAATAGGGTCCAGCCACCTCGACAGCCCGGCCTCCCGAGATCTGCACCTTGAGAACGAGCACCATGTTGACCACTCGCTGGCGGCGCCGGGTCGTCGCGCTCGGGCGAACACTGCTTACGGTGATGGTCACCCTGCTCGGGTTGCTGGCGCTGACGTTCTTCATCGGCCGCGTGATGCCCGTCGACCCGGTCACGGCCATCGTAGGCGAGCAGGCCGACCAGATCACCTACGACAAGGTCTACCACGAACTCGGCCTCGACAAGCCGCTGTACACACAGTTCGGCATCTATATCGCGGGGCTCCTGCAAGGCGACTTCGGTACGGCCATCGCCACCGGGCATCCGGTCATCGAAGACATCGCGCGGGTCTTTCCGGCCACCATCGAACTTGCCACCCTCGGGCTCCTCGGCGGCGTGCTGCTCGGCGTCCCCATGGGCATCCTCGCCGCGGTACATCGAAACGGGGCGATCGACCATGTCGTGCGCTTCTTCGGTCTGGTGTTCCACTCGGTGCCGAACTTCTGGCTCGGCCTGATGGCGCTCGTGGTCTTCTACGCAGGGCTCGGCTGGATCGGCGCGGCCGGCCGGGTCTCGCTGCACTTCATCGGCATCGTGCCCGAAGTCACCAGCTCGATCCTCGTCGATGCGATGCTCGCCGGCGAGTGGGAAATCGCGCTCGACGCCTTTCGCCATGTCATCACGCCGGCCGTCATCCTAGCGACGGGAGGCATGGCGTATCTCTCCCGCATGACCCGCAGCTTCATGCTCGATCAGCTCACCCAGGAATACGTGACGGCCGCGCGCATCAAGGGGCTCTCGGAATGGCGAGTGACGATGCACGCCTTCAAGAACATCGGCGTGCAGCTGCTGACCGTGATCGTGCTCGCTTACGGCGGCTTGCTGGATGGGGCCGTGCTGACTGAAACCGTGTTCGGCTGGCCGGGGTTCGGCCAATACCTCACCGCCGGGCTCATGGCGGGCGACATGAACGTCGTGCTGACCGGAACGATGCTCGTAGGCGTCATCTTCGTCACGCTGAATCTCGTCTCCGACGTGCTGTATCGCGCGCTCGATCCTCGAACGCGATAGCCGCCATGAACATGCCTACGCACACCGTCCTCGACCCTGCCTCGAAGCCTCGCGAAGCCCGCTGGCGCGCCTGGCTCAAGGCCGAAATCCCGCAATCGGCCGCGCAAGCGCGCATGCAGCGCGCCTATTTCGGTTGGCTGCGCTTCCTCGGCAATCCGCTCGCGGTCGCGGGCTTGGCCGTCATCGTCGCCCTGGTGCTCGTCGCGGCATTCGCCCCGTGGGTCGCTACGCACGATCCGCTTGCGCAGAATCTGGCCGTCCGATTGCAGCCTCCCAGCGCGGAGCACTGGTTCGGCACCGACCAGATCGGACGCGACCTCTACAGCCGAGTAATCTACGGCGCACGCATCACCCTCTACATCGTCCTGCTGGTCACGATCATCGTGGCACCGATCGGGCTGTTCATCGGCACGCTGGCCGGCTACTACGGCGGCATCATCGACGTCGCGCTGATGCGCCTCACGGACATCTTTCTCGCCTTCCCCGGACTGGTGCTCGCACTCGCGTTCGTCGCCGCGCTTGGTCCGGGGCTGGAAAACGCCGTCATCGCCATCTCGCTGACCAACTGGCCCGGCTTCGCACGACTCGCTCGCGCCGAGACCTTGATCGTGCGCTCCAGCGATTACATCGCCGCGAGTCGTCTTCAGGGTGCCTCATCCATGCGGATCATGTTCATGCACATCGTGCCGATGTGCATGCCCTCGGTGATCGTGCGGGCATCGCTCTCGATGGCCGGCGTCATTCTGACTGCGGCCGGCCTGGGCTTTCTCGGCCTCGGCGCCCAACCGCCCTCGCCCGAATGGGGCGCGATGCTGTCGTCGGGCCGGCGCTTCATGCTCGACTACTGGTGGATGGCCACGTTTCCCGGGCTCGCCATTCTCATCGTGAGCCTCGCCTTCAACCTGTTCGGCGACGGCCTGCGCGACGTGCTCGATCCGCGCAGCGAATGACCATGAACGAGTCGAACCGATCTCCTGCTGCCGCCGCATCCGCGCCGATCGTGTCGGTGCGCGATCTGTCCGTCGCCTTCGACACGCCGCACGGTCGGGTCGACGCGGTACGCGGCGTCTCGTTCGACATCGGTCGCGAGAAGGTCGGCATCGTCGGCGAGTCCGGTTCGGGCAAATCGATGACCGGGCGAGCGATCCTCGGCCTGACGCCAAGGAATGCACGCGTCACCGCGCAGACGCTCGCGCTGCACGGCACCGATCTCAGAACGCTCTCGGCGCGCGAACTGCGCCAGGTGCGCGGGCGACGCATCTCGATGATCCTGCAGGATCCGCGCTACTCCCTCAATCCGGTCACGCGCGTCGGCGACCAGATCGCCGAAGCCTATCTCGTGCATCACAAGGCAAGCCGTGCGCAGGCGCGCGACAGGACGCTCGCCATGCTCGAGGCGGTCAAGATCCGCAATCCCGCCCGCGTGTACGACCTCTATCCACACGAAGTCTCCGGCGGCATGGGCCAGCGGGTGATGATCGCGATGATGCTGATTCCCGAGCCCGAGTTCCTGATCGCCGACGAACCCACCTCCGCCCTGGACGTGACCGTGCGCATGCAGGTGCTCGCCATCCTCGACGATCTGGTGCAAAGCCGCGGTCTCGGGCTCATGTTCATCAGCCACGATCTGAATCTCGTCGCCACCTTCTGCGATCGCGTGCTCATCATGTACGCCGGGCGCATCGTCGAATCGTGCCCCGCATCGGCATTGCGCGATGCCCGCCACGGCTATACGCGCGGGCTGCTCGAATCGCTGCCGCGCATCGGCGAGAAGCGTGAGCGCCTGCAGGTGCTGCAGCGGGATCCCGCCTGGCGCGATGCACCGACGATCCACCACGCAGACGGCTAGTGTCCTGTGTCAGAAATTCGTGCCACAAAAACGCCGAGAATCGACGCCATACTTTGTCGGAAATCCTCGTCAGGTGTCCAACTTAGGCGTGGTTTCCTTCGCGTCTGGCACCGATTTCGACGCTTTTGCCATGCGTTGCGTAAGTCGCAGCAATCCGCCCTTATGCTACGAATCTCTGCCACAGGACACTAGGCGCGAAGCGATGCCCATCGTCGACATCAAGGATCTGCGCGTCACCTTCGGTGACGGTTCGGAGGCGATCCATGCCGTCGACGGGGTCAGCATCGAGATCGAAGAGGGCGAGGTCTACGGGCTCGTCGGCGAATCCGGCTGCGGCAAATCGACCGTGCTCAGAGCGCTCGCCGGCTTGAATCCCGACTGGACCGGCGCGATGACCGTCGCCGGTCAGGCGCTCGAACGCCGCCGCAGCAAGGCGCAGTACCGGCTCATGCAGATGGTATTCCAGGATCCCTACGCTTCCCTGCATCCGCGCCACACCATCGACGGTCTGCTCTCGGAGCCGCTTGCGATCCACGGCATCGGGGACGCCGACCGTCGCATCGTCGAAGCGCTCGATCGCGTCGGCCTCGGCGCGAGTTTCCGCTTTCGTTATCCGCACCAGCTTTCGGGCGGACAACGCCAGCGCGTGGCCATCGCCCGCGCGCTGATTCTGGAACCGAGGGTGCTCCTGCTCGACGAGCCGACTTCGGCGCTCGACGTATCGATCCAGGCCGAGGTGCTCAACCTGCTGGACGACTTGCGCCGCGCAGAAAGGCTCACCTACCTTTTCGTCAGTCACGATCTCGCAGTCGTGACCCACATGTGCACTCGCATCGGGGTGATGCGAGCGGGCCGCCTGCTCGAAGAGACGACGGTCGAGGCACTCCTGGCAGCAGGGCCGACCCACCCCTACACCAGGCATCTCTACCAGGCGAGCGCCGGGTATGATCGAAGGCTTGCTGCCATGGAAATCGACGAAACGGACGAGGAGAAGACATGACCCCGGCGAACCCGAAGATCGCCATCCTGGGCTTCAGCCTGGAAACGAACGGCTTTTCACCGCCCAGCACACGCGCCGATTTCGAGCAGAGCTATCTCATGCGGGGGGCCGCGTTGGAGGCCGATATCCGATCCGAGCATCCGCGCGCCAACGGCACGCTGCCGGGCTTCGTGCGTGAAATGAATGCCACCGGCGATTGGACGATGGCGCCGCTGGTGGTCGCCGCGACCAGTCCCGGCGGTCCGGCCGAGCAATCGTTCTTCGACGATTTCCTCTCGGAGGTCAAGGCCGGGCTCGAAGCCGCATTGCCCGTCGACGGCGTCTACATCTCCGAACATGGCGCCGCCGCCTCGACGGGCGATGTCGATCCCGACGGCACACTGTTCGAACTGGTCCGCACCATCGTGGGGCCGGATGTGCCGGTCGTCGCCACGCTCGATCTGCATGCCAACGTATCCCGGCGCATGGTGGACACCACCGACGTGCTGATCTCCTATCTCACCAATCCGCACGTCGATCAGCGCGAGCGCGGCACCGAGGCAGCGCGTGCGATGCGCGAACTGCTCAGTGGCGTGCGTACCGCGAAGGCGCTCGTGCGCATCCCGTTGATGCCGCCGTCGGTGACGCTGCTCACGGGTGTCGGCGAATCCGAGGACGACATCGTCAGCGGCAAGCTGCAGCGTCCCTATGGCGAATTGATCCGCGAGGGACAGCGCCACGTAGGCACGGCCGAGGGTGGGCCGAGTACGGTCCTGAACGTATCGATCAGCGCGGGCTTCTTCCTCACCGATTCGCCGAAAGCCGGCATGACGATCGTCGTCACCACCCGCGGCGATCAGGCAGCAGCAAACCGATTGGCCGGTACGCTCGCCCAACGCGCGTGGGATCAGCGCGAGCGCTTCGCGCCTAAGCTCGTACCCATGGAGGAGGCCATCGGCCGCGTCCTGCAAGCCTGCAACGATCCGGCTGCCGCACCGATCTGTCTCGCCGATGTGGCAGACAATCCCGGCGGCGGCGGGCGCGGCAACACCACCGACTTGTTGCGGGCATTGCTCGAAGCCGGCGCACAGAACGTCGCGCTCGCGGCGTTCAACGATGCGGCGCTCGCCGCCGAAGCGCATCGGCTCGGCGTGGGCGCACGCTTCACTGCGCGCTTCAATCGCGACGAGTCGCATCCCATGTCGGCGAAGATTTCGGCTGCAGCAGAAGTGATGGCGCTGAGCGATGGCCGCCTCGTCGGTCGGCGTGGCTCGGCCGAGGGCCGTCAGATCACGCTCGGCCCGACCGCGCGACTTCGTCTGTACGGCCTCGAAGGCAGCGATGCACGTGCATCGCTCGATATCGTCGTCATCAGCATTCGGCAGCAATGCACCGATCCCGGCATTCCCGAGCACGTCGGCATCGATCTCGCCAAACTGCGTGCTTTCGTCGTGAAGTCCCGCGGACATTTTCGAGCAGGCTTCTCCGAGTTCTACGACGATGCGCACATTCTCGATGTCGATGCCCCCGGACTATCTACGCCTGTGCTCGCACGTCTGCCCTACCGGAACCTGCCGCACCCGATCTTTCCCATCGATCGAGAAACACACTGGCAATTGCCGCACGATTAATCCCGAGGACACGTACCGTCATGGCATCCGCCCAATACGCCGCCCTGCCGACCGGCTCCAGCGAATTCATCTTCGTCGATCCGCGCCCCGGTCCGCGCCGCGAGATCACCGTCTTCGCCCATCGACCCACGAGCTGGACCCCGGATTCGCCGATCATGCTCGTGATGCACGGCCGCGCCCGCAACGGCCGCGCCTATCGCGAGGGATGGATCGCCGAATCGGATGCGCGCGGCTTTCTCGTGGCGGTGCCCGAGTTTTCCGAAGCCTATTACCCGACCAATCATCACTACAACTACGGCGACATGATGACGCCCGAGGGCCAGCATCGTCCGCGCGAACTGTGGGCGTTCGGGCTCGTCGACCGCGTCTTCGACGACTTGCGCGAACGCGCAGACAGCTCCCGCAGCCGCTACTTCCTGTTCGGCCACTCGGCCGGCGGCCAGATCGTGCATCGCCTGATGACGTTCGCTGCCTCGCCGCTCATCGAACACGCCATCGTCGCAAACTCCGGCAGCTACACGCTGCCCGTGTTCGACGAAGCCTTCCCCTTCGGTTTGGGCGGCACCGCGATCACGGAAACCGAGCGTCGCGAGTTCTTCACGCGGCCGATCACCCTACTGCTCGGCGACGCAGACAACGATCCCAAGCACCATCAGTTGCCGCGCGAGCCGGGCGCGATGCGCCAGGGCCCCCACCGCTTCGCCCGCGGACTGAACTACTTCGCGCTCGCCTGTCGGGAAGCGGCCGCCCTCGACGTGGCGCTCGCATGGAAGCTACGCATCGCGCCAGGCATCGCGCATTCGAATCCGGGCATGGCGCCCTTCGCCGCACGCGAGTTCTTCGGATGAGTCAACGCACCCTATCGTCCTGGGACGAGCCCGTGATGCCCGCCGGCTGGTCGATCGAGTCGCTCGAGACGGCCCGACAGTTCGCTGCGACGATCGACACCGCGGCCGTGACGATCATCCACCGCGGTCAGCCCGTGTACCAGTGGGGCGATGTCACCGCCCGCTATAAATGTCATTCGATACGCAAGAGTCTGCTCTCGGCGTTGATCGGCATCTACGTCGATGAGGGACGCATCGATCTGGATGCCTCCCTGGCCGATCTCGGCATCGATGATCGCGAGGGACTGACCGAGCGCGAGCGCGCCGCGACGGTGATGGACTTGCTGACTGCACGCTCCGGCATCTATCACCCGACCCACTACGAAACACCGCGCATGGAACGGATCAAACCGGCCCGGCACAGCTTCGGACCGGGCACGTGGTGGTGCTACAACAACTGGGATTTCAATGCGCTCGGAACGATCTTCGAGCAATGCGTCGGCGCGAGCCTCTTCGATGTCTTCCGCGACCGCATCGCCGAGCCGACGGGCATGCAGGACTATCGTTACGACGACACGCGGCGCGACGGGGAGTACGTGCATTCGGAGTCTTCGATGCATGCGGCGTATCCCTTCCGACTCAGTGCGCGCGACCTCGCGCGCTTCGGTGTGCTCTTTCTGAACGGCGGGCGCTGGAACGGTACGCAGGTCGTGCCCGAAAAATGGGTGCGCATGAGCGTGCGGCCGTATTCGCTCGCCGGCGACCGCGGCGCCTATGGCTACATGTGGTGGGTTGCGCACCAGAATATCCACTTCCCGCAGATGTCCGTGCCGCACGGCACGTACTCGGCGCGCGGGGCACGCGGACATTACGTCGTGGTCGTGCCGGAGCGCGAGCTGGTCGTCGTACACCGCGTGGATACCGACATCCCCGGACGCAAGGTCGGCGCCATGGACTTCGGTGCCTTGCTGGAACGCATTCTGGAGGCACAACGCCTCGATCGGTAGTGTCCTGAGTCAGAGATTCGTTGACACTTTGTCGATCGGGATCACTACTGCATCAGCGACAAAAGTGTCGAAATCGGCGCCAGAGGCAAAGGAAGCCACAGCCAGGTCGGATACCTGGCGAGGATTTCCGACAAAGTATGGCGTCGATTCTCGGCGCCTCTGGTCAGCGAATTTCTGACTCAGGACTCCTGGCCCGCTCAATCGCACTCGACATGCGCCCGCTTCGCGGCGAGGTCGGATCACGAGGCCATGATGGCCGAAACTGCTCCGGGGCCTTGCGATATAAGCCGCACGGGCATGGAGGAGCAACCAGGTTAGCCGACGACCGATTTCGCCTTCGGCTCCACGATCACCCAGATGCCAAAGCCCATCATCTGATGGCGCTGCAGATGGATCACCTCGAAGTGCTCCGACAACCGGGGCAACCACCAGGAGGCTGGCTGCTGGATCAGATGCGCATTGCGCCCATCCGCAAGCACCTTGCCGGCAGGACCCATGTGGATGGAATAGAAGCCGAACCGCGTTGTAATGCGTGCAAGTTCTTCCAGGACGTTGTCGAGCTTCACCGGTTCGATATGTTCCAGTACGTCGATGCAGCAAACGAGGTCCGCAGACTTCGGCGGACCATAGGCAGGAAACACCGGATCATAGGGATAGTACGCGTCGAGACTCACTTCGGCCTTCTTCAACCCCACGAGCAGATTCTGCTTGCCTGCGCCGTAATCGGCCAACGTGCGAACGTGCATTTCCCTGATCAAGTTGGCCACGAGGGGTGCGAACGCCAACGAAGCCACCCCGTAGTTGGGATTGCGATGAAGTTCGGTCTGCAATTGCAGGTATTCGTCGGAGATCGTATCGGCAGCCATGGGTCGTCCTGTCGGGCGTTCAATCCACAATAAAATCGCGGCACGCCCTATGGCCTGGACGAACGCGAACTCATCGATTAGACCTGGAAATGCTCTCAGGCTCAACGCCGAGCCCGCGGCGAGAACTCGGGTCGAAAACGACCGCTTCTCCCGCTCATGCCCGAATGAGCCCAATGCCTCCATGCCTCGCCGAGCCCGGACGAACTGGCGCGCTGTGGCAGACGCGCCCCGCGATCGCCTCGCGCGTACGCACTCGAAATCAACCGTCTGCTTGCACCTCCCGCTTTCGCCAGCGGAGCGCGTCGGTTACCCTGCCTCATCGTACGCTGACCCGGAGAATTCCATGACGTTCTCAGACGTTCCTCCCCCGCGACACATCGGCGCCCTGAATCGCCCCGATTGCACCCTACACTTCGAGGTCACCGGTTCGGGACCGGCGATCGTGTTCGCCCACGGCCTGGGCGGGAATCACCTTTCCTGGTGGCAGCAGGTGGCGCACTTCGCACCTCGCTACACCTGCGTGACGTTCGCGCATCGAGGGTTCGCGCCGTCTTCGCCGCTGCCCGACGGCCCCGATCCCAAGGATTACGCCGGCGACCTGGCGGCCCTCATCGATCACTTGCAGCTCCTCGATGTGCGCATCGTCGCCCAGTCGATGGGCGGCTGGGCGGCCGTCGAACACGCGATTGCCCGCCCTGGCAGCGTTCGCGCGCTGGTACTCGCCGCCACGACCGGCACGCTGGATCACCGCAGGATGGCGCAACCGGAACGTGCCCTGCTCGAATCCTGGCAAGCCGAGTGTGCCGCCAAGCGCACGCTTTGGCGCGCGCAAGGCATCCATCCGGCGGCGGGTGCTCGCATGGCCGCAGAACAACCGGCCATGCACTTGCTCTATCGACACATCGACGACATGAACCGCAAGTTGGACAAGGAAGCCCTTCGTGCTCGAATGACGGCCGTTCGTGTTCGCGATCCCGCCGACCTCGCGCAGGCCCGCTGCCCGGTGCTCTTCATCGCCAACGACGAGGATGTCCAGATCCCTCCCTTCGCCGCCGATGCCATGAGTCGCGTCATCGCCGGAGCGCGCGCCGCGCACATCCCGGATGCCGGGCACTCCGCCTACTTCGAACGTCCGCAGGCCTTCAATCGCATTGTGGACGACTTTTTCGCAGCATCCGCATCGTAAGCAGTGACAGCGAACGGCTTCGCGGGCGTGCGCCAAGACTCATCGCTCTGCCACCCCGAGTGACCATCGATCCGCTATGGCCGTCAACACGAGATCAGCCATGAACGACATGTCCCCCGATTCCAAGCACTGGCTGCAGCAGGCACTTGCTCTCCAGGACAAGACGGTCGAACTGCGCCGTGCGATCCACCGTGATCCCGAACTCGGATTGCAGACGCCGAAGACGATCGCCAAGGTGAAGGCCGCACTGGCCGGTCTGCCGCTCGAGTGGAAGTCGGGCCTCTCGTGCACCGGCGCCGTTGCCGTGCTGAGGGGCGCTCGACCGGGTCGTACCGTTCTGCTTAGAGGGGACATGGACGCGCTGCCGATGAGCGAATCCACAGGCCTCGACTTCGACTCTCAGGTCCCTGGCGCGATGCACGCCTGCGGTCACGATGCGCACACGGCCATGCTCGCATCGGCGGCGCGCGCACTGTGCGCCAGGCAGGAGGAACTCGCCGGCACGGTGCTCTTCATGTTTCAACCGGGCGAGGAAGGGTTTCATGGTGCGAAGAAGATGATCGACGACGGCCTCCTCGACGATCCCGCACCGGACGCCGCATTCGCACTGCACATTTTTCCGAACGTGGCATCAGGCGTCTTCACGGGTCGCCGGGGTCCACTGCTCGCCGCCAACGACGAGGTGCTCGTCACCGTGCGCGGCAAGGGTGGGCATGCCTCCATGCCCTATCTCGCGGTGGATCCGATCCCCGTCGCCTGCGAGATCGTGACGGCGCTGCAGACCTACATCACACGACGCATCGACATTTTCGATCCCGTCGTACTCACCTTCGGCAAGATCGAGGGCGGCACCACAGACAACGTCATTCCCGAAACTGCGACGCTGCTCGGTACGGTTCGAACGCTGAGCGAACCCTCGCGGGCGGCGATGCACGCGGGCATCGCGCAAGTTGCCACCCACATTGCGCAAGCGCATGGCTGCGAGGCGTGCGTCGACATCGAACACGGTTTTCCCGTCACCGTATGCGACGCGAGGGCCGCCGATCTGGCTGAAGCAGCCATCAAGGCCACCTTCGGACCGGACGCCTGGGTGCCGATGCGAGCACCGCTCATGGGGGCTGAGGACTTTTCATACGTACTGCAAAGAATCCCGGGGGCGATGCTTTTCCTCGGAGTTTGTCCGCCGGGCGTATCGGCGGACATCGCTTGCCCGTGCCATTCCAACCGCATGGTGCTCGACGAAGCCGCCATGGCGCGCGGCGTGGCGGGATTGTGCGGGATAGCTGAACGGTTCCTGACGCTCGGACTGACTGAATCAGCACGCTGAGCCGACTGGGCGGCTTGCGCGAACTCACACGCATCGTTTGCTTCGCGGCGATCACCGATCGTAAGCTGCAACGACAGCGAGGAAGCGCACGTTCAGTACGCTTCCCCGCTTAACAGACACAAGCACCAGCCGGAAAGCGACGTGTACGCTCCCGGCTTTCCCCTCGACCCGCTTACTTATCGATCCCGCGCGTCGGCGCTCGACCACGATGCGTCGTAGCGATCGATGTCCGCATTGAAGTCGGCGTTACCGACGAGGTCCGGCCACGTGTCCCGGTCGAACGAGGGTGCCCGGCTCAACTCCTGTCGCGTCGCGACGAAAACGAGGTCGGTACCGTCCCGATCCTCGGAGCGAAAGCCGCGCATAGGCACGGCGACGAGATCGCCCCGATCCACCCAACCGTCTTCAAACTCGATGACAACGTAATGCACTCGACCGTCATCCATGCCGATGGCCATATCATGGATGTCACCGATGTCGTTGCCGTTCGGCTGCTTCACATCGCCGTCCAGCATTTGGCTTGCGCGCAAATACCTGCTCTGCCCCGAGCCCGGAAGCTTTCCGTAGTAGGTCTCGATCTTGCGCCGATACTCGCTGCGGTCGAAATCCGGCCAAAGTGAGCGGTCGAATCCGGGCGCAGATTCGAGCCGGTCCTTCGCGACGTTCAGGACGAGCTTGTCCGGATCGCGAGAGGTCACGCGATCGAATCGGTCAATCGGGTAAGCAAATAGCTTGTCGCCGAGGTTCATGATGCCCCCGAACGAAAGGATCGCGAATTCCACCCGATCATCGGCCGCATCGACCAGAAGGTCGATCACCTCGCCGAGTTCTTCCCCTTGTCGGTTCTCCACTTCCATACCGATGAGCCGACTCGCGGCAAGGGATTTGAATGCGGGCGCTTCGATCCGGTTCTGGCTTTGGACATGCGCTTGAGCGGAGGTCCCCCTCATGGCGTTCGTTGCTGCATTCTCCGCGTGGACGTAGGCGCTGCCGGTCATGCCCATAACCAAGGCGACTCCAACCGCTCGCGTGAGCTTCGAGTGCCTTGCGCTGGTCGGTGCTTTCATGAATATGCTCCTGATTCTGGTTGACGATCGGACATCGTGTCGGATGCCCATGAACGGTACGCGCTGCAATTGCCGTGGCAGCTTCAGCCCCCCGATGGATCTTCCTTGCACAAAGTGGGGGAAAGGCCTTTCGCAGCGTGCTGCCGCGTGTATCAAAGACGTCGCACGACCGATGCCTGTGCACCAGATCTCGGTCGACACGTACGGCGAAACTCAGTGCAAGCGCGCTTGCGCGCGTGCCTCGTGCGCCGCGAGTGCCGCTTCGATGTCGCGCGCCAATCGGGCAACGCTTGCCATTCGGGATAACTCTCGGGTCGCAGCGCGCAGCTGCGTCTGCGCCCATAGCAGTCGGCTGAGGACTGCCCGGTTTTCGGTCGCATGACGGAGTATTTCACCGAACGCAAGATGCAGCAGGTCGTCGAACGTCGTGACGGCGCAAATCAACCGCAGCCGCCCGTCTACACGTCGATACCGATACTCGACGCGTCGACCGGCAATCAACACCGTGAGCTGCGCCAGACGGTCCACACACATGATCGCCGTCGTCTGATCGTTGATTCCCGGCGAGAGTGCCTTGAGCGCAACGTCGACGATCTGCTGCATACCGAACGTTGCGTCCTGCTCGATCGTTCGTACGCGCTCGATGGCATAGCAATCGCCGATGGCCTCGAGGAGTTCCTTCGGGCACGGCATTGCTGACGAGTAGTGGGCTAACGGACGGCCTTCGACGACGAACTCCCCCGCTCCCACCGCGATTCTCAGAACGCAGTCGAGTCGCTCTGAAATTTCGACCAATCGTTCGTGATCTACGGAAACGACATAGCCGCTCGTGAGCGCAGGCACGGAAAGCCAGTGCATGATGGTCCGTTCTTCGCGCGCACCCGCCTCATCGATATCGCCCGTGGCGTCGGCTTCAGCGGGAAAGAGGTTACTCAGCACCTTCGAAGTCGCATCGGTTAGGCGCGCGAGAATGCTCGACGCGTCGATGGATACCGCGAGATGATGGATGAAGAAGACCAAGAATCCGATGGCGACGAGTGCAAGCACCATGCCGCCAAAGACGGCGATGGCAGGCACGAAGGACGCGTCTGCGTTTTCGCCGCGGATCGATCGAAGCACCACCAGACAGTAAGCGAACACGCCGACGAATACACCCAACACGAACTGGGTCGGGCGATCCTGCATGAACGTGCGTATGACCCGGGGGGAGTATTGCGTAGCGGTCAGCGTAAGCGCGACCAGCGTGACCGAAAACAGGACTCCGGCTACCGTGATCATGGAACCGGCGATGGCCGAGAGCATGGAGCGCGCGCCGTCCGCCCCTGCTCCGAAGAGCCGAGGCCAATTCCGAGCGAGATTGAGCTCGAGCATGCCCTCCAGGCTGATCAGTCCGACGGCAAGTATCGCCGCAAAAACGACGATGACCGAGGGCACCAGCCAAAGGCTGCCGCTCACCAGCCACCAGAGCGCGCGAAGCCGGTTCATCGCCGGTAAGGAGCGCGGGGGCGTCCTGAACGTCGCCCTAATTACAGGCCGGGTGCCCGCAGCCGCTCTGACCTTGTTGCGTGCTCATCGCGGAAGCATTGCGGCGCGCTGGCGGGCAGTGCTCACCGCGACACTCCGCGCCCGGCTGCATGTTGCACACGCAACTTTCGTGGGCGCATTGGTCGAAACGCTTCGTGTCGGCGGTTGCTTCGGCCATGGTCGCTCTCCTGGTAGGTCTCCGATAGAGCGCCCATCAAGTTCCGTTCCCGTGCAACCCTGGGTTGCAACCCAGGGTTCGCGTTATTTCAATAGGCCGATCGCGCCGAAGACCTTACGGCGGGTTTGAATCTCGGCGGCGAGAATCTTGTGCATCTCCTCGGGCGCTGTGGGATTCGGCGTCATGGCCGCGTTCATGATGCGCTCGCGCACGTCGGGCAGATTCAGTACGCGCGCGACTTCGGCATTGAGCTTCTTCATGATTTCCGGGGGAATCTTGCTCGGCGCAAAAATGCCGAACCAGCCTTCATAGGCATATCCGGGCAGACCCGACTCTGCAATCGTGGGCACGTCAGGTAGGGCATGGTTACGTTTGCCCGTCGTGACGGCCAATCCGATCACGCGCCCGCTGCGAACCATCGAAATCGCAGGTGCGATCGGCACGACACCCGCATCGAGCCGCGACGACAACGTATCGGTCAGCACAGCGGGTGCGCCCTTGTACGGCACGTGAACCACTTTGATGTCCGCGAGCATGTTGAAAAGTTCGGCGGCGTAGTGCGTTCCGCTACCGATGCCCGAATGTCCGTAGGTCATTTTCCCCGGAGACTTCTTCGCCATGTCGATGAACACCTTCATCGACTTGATGGGCGAGTTCGGTGCAACGACATACATGTTCGCGCCAATCGCAAGCATGCTGACGGAAGCGAAGTCGCGCACGGTGTCGAAAGGCAGCTTGGAATCCATCGCAGCGCTGGCTGCGATGCCCGACGAGGTGACCATCAGCGTATGGCCATCCGGCGTCGCACCCGTGACGATCTCGCCGGCCACGACACCGGCCGCGCTGGGCCGGTTATCGACGACGACCTGCTGGCCCCAGTTCGTAGACATTTTTTCCGCCAGCTGACGCGCAAGAAAATCACTGGCCGTCCCGGCTGTGAACGGAACGACCAGGCGGATCGGTCGGTTGGGGTAGCTCGTAGCCGACGACTGCGCATAAGCACTGACCGACGACAACGCGAGCACCGACACGACGAGCATTTTCGACTTCATCAGTTCCTCCTCCAGGTTCAAATCCGACGACTGCTTTCGGGGTCGACGGAGTGTAGCGCAGCGCATCCGTCCCGCCACGCTTCGCGTCAGGGAACGATTTCTTACTGCGGGCGGATGGCGCGAAGCGCCTCGATATCAACGCCTTCGAAGCGAATGCGTCGGATCGACGCCGTACGCGTTGCAGCATGCGATACGCAATATCGAAGCGAACCTGCGGCAGACGCCGCCGAGCCGCGCCCCCCTATGCGCCGAGCCCGGGCCCCTTGACGACACCCTTGCTCGCGAGCGCCTGCATCTTCTCGTCGGAAAATCCCAGCTCGCGCAGGATATCGACCGTATCGCGCCCTGGCTCCTTCGGTGCAGAACGTCGCACCTCGAACCGGTAGGCATCGCTTTCGAACGGCATCGGCGGCAGACGCCCCGCCTTGTCGCCGATCTGCACGGGCAGCGTCCGACCTTCGGAATTGACATGCGGATCTTCTTCGAGCACCGAAGAGGGCGAATGCAGCGGGGCCACGCACACGTCGGCGCGATCGAGCATGTCGACGATCTCGTTGCGGGTGTAGCGCGAGCAGACTTCGCTGATGCGCTTCTTCAGGATGTCGTGGCGCTCGGCGCGTCCGGGGTTGTGATCGTAAGCAGAATCCACGAGGAGGTCTTCCATGCCGAACGCAGGACAGATGCGCTTCCACTGCCCGTCGCTCACGATGCCGATGAACACCTGCCTGTCGTCCTTGCACGTGAAGAGATCGTAGATGGCGGTGCCCTTGCGCTTGCCGGCGTGACGCTGCGCGCGCATCGGCTGCGAGGGTTCGCCGGTGAACTGCGCAGTGGCCATGTGCTGACCGACATAGAACAGCGCCGTCTCGAAGAGACCGCCCGTGATGTGCTGACCCTTGCCTGTCTTCTCGCGCTGCATCAGTGCAGCCATCACGCCCAACACGGAATACGTGGCCGCGCCCATATCGACGACGGACGCCCCGGCACGCATCGGCTGCCCGGGCGGCCCGGTCATATAGGCCAGACCGGAGGCCATCTGCCCCGGCTCATCCATGAGCGGGCGCGCCGCATAGGGCCCCTTGAGATAGCCCTTGAGACTGCAATAGATGAGTCGCGGATTCGCGGCGCTGCACGGTGCGTAGCCCAGGCCCAATCGATCCATCGAGCCCGGCGCCAGATTCTCGATCAGCACGTCGGCGCGCTTGATGATTTCCATCGCGACATCGCGCCCTTCCGGCGACGCCAGGTTGATGACGATGCCGCGCTTGTTGCGATTGAAGTAGAAGAACGCGCCATTGCGCATGTTCCCCATCCGGCTTTCCTTGCCGGCATCGGGCGGTTCGACCTTGATCACGTCGGCGCCCATGTCGCCGAGCAGCAGGCCGGCGGTGGGGCCCGCCACGATCTGCCCCATTTCGACGACGCGTATTCCTTCCAGTGGCAAGCCACTCATTGTTCGATGCCCTCCAGGTTCCGAATCCGACGATGCGCCGCAGCGGCGCGAACTTCCGGATCATAGCGCGGGCAGGGATCGTTGGCGTATCGACTGTCGTCGCATATCGGCGTAGGCCGGCGCCGAGCGTCCGCGATGCGAACCCGCTCGAGGCAGCGCCACACGTCCGCCGAACGAACGCTAAACTAGCTCATGTACTTCGATCTGCAGCTGTGGTCCCTGACGCGCGGATTGCGCGGGCGCATCGCGCTCGGCGTCCTGCTCGGCCTGCTGTCCCTGTGCGTCGGCATCGCGCGCTTCGTCTTCCTCGGTGCGCTGCTCGTGCGCGTCCTGAACGGCGCGTCGCTGGACGAGGTGCTCGGGCCGGCTGCCGGCGTCGCGGCCTCGATTCTTCTGCGCGGTGCTTTGGAACATCAGCGCACGATCCTCGCCCATCGAACGGCTGCGCGCGTCCAGGCAGACCTGCGTGCCCGCCTCTTCGACAAGGTCGTGTCCCTCGGGCCAGCCTGGTTCGCCGGCAATCGCACCGGCGGGGTGATGCTGGCGATCATCGACGGCGTCGAACAATTGCAGACATTCTTCGGCCAGTATCTGCCCCAGCTCTTCATCTCCGCATGTGCGCCGTTCGCGATCTTCGCCGTCATTGCATGGTGGGATCTGCCGGTGGCGTGCGTGATGCTGGCTGCAGCGGTATTCGCGCTGATCCTGCCCGGCCTGGCGCATCGCCAGAACAGCGCCGCAGCGAAGGCACGCCAGAGATCATTCAAGGAGTTCGGCGAAGAATTCCTCGACGCGATGCAGGGGCTGCCGACACTGAAAGCCTTCGGCCAGAGCAGGAGCTACGGCCGGATGCTTGCTGCAAAGGCCCGAACACTGACCGCGAACACCATGTGGGTACTCGGCGTGAGCGTCATGACGCGCGGCATCACGGATCTTGGCATCGCACTCGGTGCCGCTGCCGCGCTTTCGCTCGGCGCGTACCGGGTCACTCAGGGGACGATGACGCTCGAAGCACTGCTCATCGTCCTCATGGCAGGCACCGAGATCTTCCGTCCGCTGCGCGATCTGCGCACCGTCCTGCATCAGGGCATGGTCGGGCAATCGGCGGCGGGCAGCGTGCTCGACCTGCTGAACGCCGAGGCGACGGCGCCGGCCGGCGGCTCGATGGACTTCAACGCTGGTCGACAGCCATCGATCGCATTCGAGCACGTGCGCTTCGCTTACCCAGGGAGTCGGGCGCGCACGTTCGACGACCTTACGTTCGAGATCGCCGCCGGAGAGCGCGTGGGCGTCGTCGGGCCGAGCGGCGCAGGCAAGTCGACCCTCGTGCGTCTGCTGCAGCGCTTGTACGACCCAGCAGGCGGCATCGTCCGCATCGGCGGCCGCAACCTCGCCGCGATTGCTCCCGAGGCAGTTCGCGGGCAGATCGCCGTCGTCGCGCAGGATACCTACCTCTTCCACGGCAGCGTCGAGGACAACCTGCGCCTGGGGCATCCGCACGCGACTGAGCAGGAGATCGAAGCCGTCGCACGCGCGGCCAATGCGCACGACTTCATCACGGCCCTTCCCGACGGCTATCGCACGCTGATCGGCGAACGCGGCACGCGGCTGTCGGGCGGGCAGCGACAACGCATCGCCATCGCGCGCGCATTGCTCGTCGACGCGCCGATCCTGATTCTCGACGAAGCCCTGTCGTCGGTCGACGCCGAGAACGAAGCGCTCATCCAGGAAGCCCTGGATAGGTTGATGCAGGGTCGAACGACGATCATCCTGGCTCACCGATTGTCGAGCGTGATCGGTGCCGACCGCATCCTCGTTATGGCGGGGGGACAGGTCGTCGACAGCGGCAGCCACGACGAACTCATTCGACGCGAAGGACCGTATCGCACGTTGATGGCGCCGCAAATGCGACAGGAGGCATGCGCAGCGGATGCGCTGTCCGACGCCGAGGTGACGGTGGATGCGCTCGACAGCCTCGGCGAAGACGTGCGGTCGGATCAAGCAGCACGAACGCTCAAGGTTCGCGACCTCGATGCGGATGCGGCGAACGTGGGCTGGGGCGTCACGTTCGGCACGCTCATGGGCTTCATCCGTCCCTGGCGGCGTCAGCTCGCGGCAACCACGACGCTCGGGATCGCGCGCGTCGTGGCGTTCATCGCCGTCGGTGTCCTCGGTGCGCTTGCGATTGCGGAGGTCAAGACCGGCGCGTTCGCGCAGCCGCTCATCCTCGCCCTGCTCGTCGTGGCGCCGCTCGCGGGATTGCTGCACTGGCTCGAATCGTGGCTTGCCCACGACATGGCGTACCGTCTGCTCGCCGAAATGCGCATCGCGCTCTACGAGAAGCTGGAGGCACTGGCACCGGCCTATCTCATCGAGCGACGTTCGGGCGACCTCGTCTCGCTCGCCACCCAGGATGTCGAGACCGTCGAGTATTTTTTCGCGCACACCGTTGCCCCGGCCATCGTGGCCATCGTCATCCCACTGAGTGTGCTTGCCTGGCTCGTCCATGCGTCCTGGGGGATGGCCGCGGCCCTGCTGCCTTTCCTGGCCTATGCGGGACTCGCGCCCGTCTTCCATCGCCGGTCCGTCGACGAAACCGCCTCGCGCGCCCGCGCTGCCCTCGGGCAACTCGGCGCACACGTCACCGAAACGATCCAAGGGCTCGCGGAGCTGATGGCGTTTCGCGCGACGGGCGCACGCCGATCCTCCTTCCTGGCCCTGGTGCAACGCTATCAGACGACGCGTCTCGCCTTGCTCGCGGATCTCGCACGACAATCGGAACGCCTCGAGATCGCAACCGGGCTCGGCGGGCTTAGCGTGGCCCTCGTCGGCGCCCAGCTGGTCGCCCAGGGTCATTTCGCGCCGACGATGTTGCCGCTTTTCATCCTCATCTCGGTCGCTGCCTTTCTGCCCGTCTCCGAGATCGCGCAGGTCAGTCGGCAGCTTGCAGACACGATCGCTTCGACAAGACGGCTGCATGTCGTTCACGACGAGCCGCAGCGTATCGTCGACGGACGCTCGACCCTGCCGCTCAAGCGCGGAGGTATCGGCATCGAGTTCGACCACGTGCGCTTCACTTACCAGGGGCGCGAAGCACCCGCCCTCGCTCAGGTGAGCTTCACGGCGGCACCCGGCACAACGGTCGCACTCGTGGGTCGATCGGGTGCAGGCAAGACGACGATTGCCAATCTGCTGCTGCGCTTCTGGGATCCGGATGCGGGTGTCGTTACGCTCGACGGGATCGATCTGCGTGACCTGCCGCTCGACGAGCTGCGCCGTCACATCGCACTGGTCGCCCAGGACACGTATCTCTTCAACGATACCCTCGAAGCGAACGTGCGACTCGCGAAACCCGACGCATCAGCGGAGGAAATGCACCAGGCCATGAAGCAAGCGGCCCTCGCCGATTTCGTGGCCGATCTCCCCGACGGGCTGCAGACCCGGGTAGGAGAGCGAGGCGTACAGCTCTCCGGCGGCCAGCGTCAGCGCATCGCCATTGCCCGCGCGTTCCTCAAGGACGCCCCGATCCTCGTGCTCGACGAAGCCACCTCGCACCTGGACACGATCAGCGAAGCGCAGGTGCGCAACGCATTGACCGCCCTCATGCGTGATCGAACGACGCTGCTGATTGCGCACCGTCTGTCGACCATCCGTGATGCTCACCAGATTCTCGTCCTGAGTGAGGGGCACGTACTCGAACGGGGCACGCATGACGAACTGCTGCGCCGTCCCGGCTTCTACGCACGTCTGGTGGATCACCAAACGCACGCCCTGAAGCACGAAGTCGCAGCGTCGGCGTGAGGCGTTTCTCATCGCAGTACCCTATCCGCTACGCTCGAAAGAGTGCGCGACCGTGCACAGCGGTGCGACACCGTGCGATAGCCCCCCCCGCGGCGCATTGCCCCAGCGCTGAGACAGGGGCTTTTACTTCGGCGTGTCGTCGCCTATGCTGTGGACTGACACTCGAACGGGAGCCTACGATGTCACAGACCACATTGAAGGGCAGTTGCCTCTGCGGCACAGTGAAGTACGAAGTCAGCGGCGAACCTACCCGGTTCTATCACTGTCATTGCACCCGCTGCCGCAAGGCGACCGGCACCGGGCACGCCTCGAATCTGTTCCTGCAGCCGGGAACGCTGGCATGGACGAGCGGGGAGGATCAGATCCGGTCCTTCAAGGTGCCGGAAGCGAAGCGCTTCACCAATCAGTTCTGCGTCACCTGCGGCAGCCGGCTGCCGCGCCAGGCCGCCGGCACCGATATCGTCATGATTCCTGCCGGCTCGCTCGACACCGAAGCGCCGATCCCGCCACAGGCGAGAATCTTCGCCGGCTCGCGTTCGCAATGGTCGTGCGCAGGCGATCAGGTGCCGGTGTTTCCCGAGTACGCGTCGTAGACGATATCCACGCAACAGCGCCCCCGCAACGACAACCGGTTTCGACGATCTGCGAAAGCTGATCTCGACCGCTTGAATTCCGTAGGTCGAGGATTCGAAATCGTGGCTGACGAAAAGGTTCGCGCCCTACGCGTCGACCTTCGTCCCCACGCCACGCGGGTGCGCTGCCTTCGGTCGCGCACCGGGCTCGGTGAATGGCCGCGTGCCCTTGATCTGCGTGCGATGCATGACCCGACGCGCGGCATTGTCGAATGCGTTTCGGCGGTGCATGGTGCAGCGGTTGTCCCAGATGACCACGTCGCCCACCGCCCAGCGGTGATAGAACGCCAGCTCCGGCCGCGACGCATGGGCCCACAGCCGATCGAGGAGCGACTCCGATTCGGCCAACGCGAGCCCGTGCGCGTACGAGTACGGCCGTCGACCTAGGAAGAGCGCATCGTGACCCGTTTCGGGATGGGTACGCACCGCCGGATGGCTCGGCCCGGGAGAGCGCGACACATCGGTCGGAAAGTCGAAACCCTTGCGCAGAAATCCGCCGCTGTTGTGCGTGGCATCGTGCTTGATCTGCAGGCCTTCGATTCGATGGCGCAGGTCCGCCGGCAGCGTCTCCAGCGCGAGGTACATGTTGCTGAAGCCCGTTTCGCCGCCGCTCTCGGACACCTCCAGCGAATACAGCAGGCTCGCATCGGGCGGGACTTCGATATACGACATGTCGGTGTGCCACACGAGGTCGACGTTCGACAGCGCGCCGATCGGCTTGCCGTTCTCGACGACATTGGAGACGATCGTCAACGCAAGTTGTCGGCTCGGCTGCCCCGGCTGATCGGTGGGCTGCGGGCGCACGGTATCGTCGATCGGGCCGAAGCGGCGGCCCAGGGCGATCAGGTCATCGTCGGTCAGCGACTGCCCGCGAAAGACGAGGACCAGATGATCGAGCCATGCAGCGCGAATCTGCCCGAACTGCGCGTCGGACAGACGGCGCAAATCCCCGCAGCGTACTTCCGCGCCGAGCGCGGCATCGAACGGCCGCACGTCGACATCGGCGTAGCGGGACTCGCCTGCCTGTGATTCTTGACGGGCGGACATGTCACTACCTCCATTCTGCTTTCGACGCCACGCTCGCTGCCAACCGAGAGTGAACGGTTACGCGTAGAGCCATCCCCGCTCCTTGCGGTACTGTGCCTCGAAGGCTTCGAACGCTTGTTTGTATTGCAGAGTTCGTGCGATGTCGTCGAGCCCTTCGAGCAGACACTTCTTGCGCACGGGATGAATCTCGAAGCGATGCACCTTGCCTTGCGGATCGGTCACCGTCTGGGCGGCGAGATCGACGCTGATGGTCGACCCCGGATGGTCGCGCAGCTGCTTGCGCATCGCCTCGCACTCCGCTTCGCCCATCACGACCGGGAGGAGCCCGTTCTTGTAGCAGTTGTTGAGGTGGATGTCGGCGAAGCTCGGAGCAATGACGCACCGAATGCCGAACTCGTAAAGCGCGTAGACCGCACTTTCGCGCGAGGAACCGCTGCCCCAATTGCGGTCCGCCACGATGATCTGCGCGCGATTGAACGGTTCCGCGTTCAGGATGTGCTCTTTCTCGCTGCCGTCGGCATTGAAGCGCCGATCGTGAAACAGGATGCGGGCGTACGCAGAACCGCGCGGCACCTTGTTGAAGCGCGTCGGGCACAGCTGATTGGTATCGACGTTCGGTTCGTCGATCGGTACGGCGATGGCGGTGATGCGGGTGAAGGGATTCATACGCCTGTCCTCGTGTTCGGCTCTGCAGTGCGGTCCGAGCGCCCGGACCGATGCGGCTCATCGGGCGATTCGATTGGTGGCTAGGCTTCGTTGCGCAGATCGCGGACATCCGTCAGATGCCCCTTGATCGCTGCCGCGGCGGCCATCGCCGGACTGACCAGATGCGTGCGCCCCCCCGTGCCCTGCCGGCCCTTGAAGTTTCGGTTCGAGGTCGATGCGCAGCGCTCGCCGGGTTGCAGCTGATCGCCATTGATGGCCGTGCATAGCGAGCATCCGGGTTCGCGCCATTCGAAGCCGGCGTTTCGCAGCACCACGTCGAGCCCTTCCTGCTCCGCCTGACGCTTGACGAGTTGCGACCCGGGTACCACCCATGCGGGCACGATCGCCTTGCCGAGCTTCGCCACTTCGGCGGCGGCCCGGATGTCTTCGATGCGACCATTGGTGCACGAACCGATGAAAACCTTGTCGACGCGGATGTCGGATAGCGCCATGCCGGGCGTGAGCCCCTGATACTCGATCGCCGAAGCCACCTCCTGCGCCACGACCGCATCCGCGATATCGCGAGGATTGGGCACGACGCCCGTCACCGGCGAACCTTGGGCAGGATTGGTGCCCCAGGTCACCATCGGCGCGATGTCGGCGGCATTGAGCGCCACCTCGCGGTCGAAGTGCGCCCCCGCGTCGGAGGGCAACGACTTCCAGAGCGTCAGCGCTTCGTCCCATTGCGCGCCCTTGGGCGCATACGGACGCCCTTCGAGGTAAGCGAACGTGGTCTCGTCCGGCGCGACCATCCCAGCCCGTGCACCCGCCTCGATGGACATGTTGCAGACCGTCATCCTGCCTTCCATACTGAGCGCGCGAATCGCGCTGCCGGCATACTCGACGATGTGGCCGGTGCCGCCATCGACCCCGATCTTCGCGATGATCGCGAGGATGATGTCCTTGGGTGAGACGCCGAAGCCCAGTGGGCCGTCGATCGTGATGCGCATGGCTTTCTGCCGCCGCTGCCAGATCGCCTGGGTTGCCATCACGTGCATCATTTCGGAGGCACCGATGCCGAACGCGATGCAGCCGAAAGCCCCGTGGGTCGCAGTGTGCGAATCGGCGCCGCAGATCAGCAGCCCCGGCTGGGTGATGCCTTGCTCGGGCGGCACGATATGCAGGATGCCCTGACGCGGATCGTCGATGCCGAAGAGCGTGATGCCGTGCTTCGCCGAATTCGCGTGCAGTTGCACCACCATGTTGCGGATCTCGGGATTCACGATGCCGTCCACACCCTTGTCGCGCCCAGTGGTGGGCACGTAGTGGTCCGTGAATGCGAACACCTGCCGAGGCCGCGCAACGCTGCGGCCTTCCTCCTGCAGTTTGTCGAACGCGTGCGACGCGCCCTCATGGATAAGGGCGCGATCGACGTGCAGCAACAATTCGCCGCCGTCCTCCGCGACCACATGGCGCTTCCAGATCTTGTCGACGAGGGTCTGCGGCGCGGCAGTCGATGATGCGGCCTGGCTCATTCGATCCCTCTTACTCTGCAGTGATCTTTGCATCGCGCACGACCTTGAGCCAGCGCTCGCGCTCCTTTTGCACGTAGCGGCCGAACTCCTCGGGCGTGGACCCCGCCGGCTCGGCGCCCTGGGCTTCGAGCAGTTTCGTGGCCTCGGGTGTGCGTACCGCTGCCGCAATGCCCTTGCTCAATTTGTCGATGACCGCACGCGGCGTACCGGCGGGCGCGAACATGCCTTGCCACAGACTCACGTCCACCGTGGGGTAGCCTGCCTCCGCGAACGTCGGGATCTCCGAGGCGACCTTCATGCGTCTGTCACCCGTGACTGCGAGGCCGGTGACCTTGCCGGACCTCGTGTGCGGAATGAGCGCCAGCGCATTGGTGAGGAACACCTGGACTTGCCCGCTCAACAGCGCCAGCGTACCCGGACCGCTCCCCCTGTAGGGCACGTGTACCACATCGACGCCGGCTTCGCGCTTGAGCAATTCCGTGGCCAGGTGCTGAATGCCGCCGACCCCGCCGGAGGCATAGCTCAACTTGCCAGGACGAGATTTCGCGTACTCGACGAATTCGCGAACCGTCTTCGCTGGAATGGTGGGATGCACGCCCAACAGGCTGGTGCCGTTCGCCATCAGGCTGACGGCTGCGAAGTCCTTCACCGGATCGAACGCCACTTTTCGGGCGAGGTGAGCCGACATCATGTGGCCGACGTTGAAGACGATCAGCGTATACCCGTCCGGCGCCGCCTTCGCCAGCATCTCCATCGCGATGAGACCGGTGGCGCCGATCCGGTTGTCGACGACGACCGCCTGGCCCCACGCTTCGTTGAGTTTCTGCCCGACGAAGCGCGCCATGAAGTCCGTACCGCCACCGGGCGCCACTCCGACGAGAAATCGAATCGGCTTCGTCGGATAGTCAGCCGCGAGCGCAGCGCTCGATACACCCATACTGAGGGCCGCGGCGATACTGAACATCGGCGTGCGCCAGTGACCAAGACGTTTCGAAATCATTCGTTCCTCCAAAGTTGTACTCGGCGGTCGGGGCGGCTTCAGGCGCGGGCGGTTCAACATGCCACGTGGCCTTGCCTGCGGGGCCGAGGCCGCATTCTGGTCCCGCGCACGTTGGGAGGCAAGGGGAACGCTTTGTCGCCGATCGATCTGCCATGCCGCCTCTGCAAAGCGTAAGGACCCGCTATGCTATGCGAGCAAGACATCCCGTAAGGACAGCAATTCACGCGGGATGTGCGCAGCACGCATACGCCCATACTTGATATCGATCGCGAACAGGGAGGAGCCTCATGGCGACGTGGCAATACACGAAGGGACTGCACGAACTCGGCAACGGCTGCTACGCATGGCTGCAGCCCGACGGACATTGGGGCTACAGCAACTCAGGACTCGTCACCGACGGCGACAACGCGCTGCTCGTGGACACGCTGTTCGATGTGGCACACACGCGGGAGATGCTGGAAGGCTATCGATCGGCCACAGCCAGCGCGAATAACATCGGCGTGCTCGTCAATACCCATTCCAACGGCGATCACACCTATGGCAATCAACTTCTTCCCGGGGCTCGCATCGTGGCAAGTCGGGTCTGCGCCGAGGAAATGGCCCTGCCCTTCGCACGCCCGGAAGAGCGGGCGGTCGTCATGCGCGAATGGGAGCGGCGGGGCGCGTTCGGACGCTGGCTGAACGAGATTTACGGCGTCCCCGACGACTTTCATTTCGACGATGTGGTTTATACGCCGCCGACCGAAACCTTCGACAAGGAGTGCACCCTCAAGGTCGGAGCCAAGGACGTGAAGCTGATCGAGGTCGGACCCGCGCATACGGGTGGCGATGTGATCGCCTGGGTACCCCAGGACCGCACGCTCTTCACCGGCGACATTCTCTTCATCGGCGGCCATCCCGTGGTTTGGGCCGGCCCGGTGAGCAACTGGGGGCGCGCCTGCGACCTCATCCTCGATCTCGACGTGGAGACGATCGTGCCCGGCCACGGCCCGATCACGGACAAGAACGGCGTACGCGAATTCCGCGCGTACCTCGAATTCATCGCCACGGCCGCACGCAAGCGCTACGATGCCGGCATCGGCGTGGAAGAGGCTGCAAGAGACATTGCCTTCGAAGCCTACAAGGACTGGCTGGACGCCGAGCGGATGGTGATCAACGTTGCGTGCCTGTACCGCGAGTTTTCGGCAGGCCAGGTCGTCACCGAGATGGAGCACATCTTTGCGTGGATGTATCGTCTGCGCAAGGATCTGGCGGCGCGAGGCCGACATTGATCGACCACGAGCAGGCCTGCAGCGCGACCGAAAGCCGATCCGGTGGCGGATAATTCAAGCACGCCACAGGATCAGCCGCGTTCGCTGCAATCCGCTACGAGTCTGCACGCCGCCTGCGAAGCAACACCAGACCGAGGCCCGCGAGCATCAGCGCGTAAGTCCCGGGTTCCGGGACCGCAGCGACCGCCGTGGTGTAGACGTTGATGCTGAGATGATCGTATTGGTAGCCGCCGTTGGCGCCCACGTCGACTTCGATGCGATCGCCCGCCTCGAACTTGAGCGGCGTCGCACCGAAGCTGAACGACAGCTCCGAGTAATCAGCCCCGCTGACCACGTAACTGCCCAAACTCGTCGAAACGCCGGCGCGGGTGTGACGTACGGCAATGTCGACGCCGTTGCCGTGCAACCCGTTGACGACCATTTCTGCCTGCACGGTGACACCGTCGAGCCAGGTTACATCCTGCGCCCTGAAAACGATCGCAACGCTGCTGTCCGCCGTCGGGCCAGGGTGGAGAAAAAGACCGTCGAACGTGGGTAAGCCCGGTGATGCGAAGCCCGCACTGCTGTTGTAGGCGCTGTCTCCCGTATTGATCAAAGCGCCGACCTGCGTGCAAGTCCCGCAGGCATAGCCGTAGGTGGCGCCCCCGAAAGGCGGCAGCAGTGATCCGTTGTGGTCGCCGTAGCGGGCCGTCCACAACGCGTCATTCTGCTGTGGGGTCACATAGTCCCAATTCGATTCGACGAAATCCCGGAAGTCGTATGTCGCGGCAGCGGCAGTTCCGTTGAGTGCGCACGCCAAGGCGGCGCCAAGCATGACATTTTTCATAGTTCTCCCTTGTATTGATCGGCGACAAGTGGGGGAGCAACACGGATGCCAGATCGAGCAGCAGCCCTGATGCCATACACATATGGCGATGATCGATGTCGAGGCATTCATACCGGAAGACAATCGTGTAAAGCCGATCGACACCGCCCACCGATCGGCGACATCGGCTCCGGATACGCCATGGGAATCGGATCGACACAGCAATCGGACGACGAGCCGATGCCCGACGCTGCGCCGTCTCGCAGGGTTGGATCGTCGTGCGGGCCCTCGGGCCGACATCAGCGGACCGGGTCAACGACTCCTCCACCACCTCGTGGTACGCAACGGGCTGGCACGCGCGGCGGCCCGGAACAAGAAGTGCGAGGGACACTCGCCGTGTCGTACGACCCTGGCGCTGCGAACGGCAGCGGCCTAAGCGGCGGCCCCGACCTTCGGCGTTCGCCGGGATTCTCCGCACACGCATCAGGGTTTTCGAGGACGACCAGTGATCCGGCGTGACCCTGACCCCATTCCGAGTTTCTCGCCAACGAGACCTCACTTTACTGGCAAGCAAACGGACCGGAATCCGGTATGCTTCCGGGACGCGAGCGTGCAGTGGCCGGAACCAGGCGTGCCGATCTCGACGCCCGCTTATCCCCACATCGCCTCTCACTTCCCACCAAGGAGAATTCAATGATTGCAGCAGGCCAAAGCCTCCCGTCCGGCAAGCTCATGGAAGCAACGAAATTCGATGAAGGCACCGGTTGCCCGATCGCACCGCAAGAGGTCGATGTCGTCGAAGCGGCCAAGGATAAGAAGATCGTCATCTTCGGACTTCCCGGCGCCTATACGCCGACCTGCTCCGCCAAGCATGTACCGTCGTTCGTTCAGAACGCCTCCGCCTTGCGCGCCAAGGGCGTCGATGAGGTCTGGTGCGTCACGACCAACGATGCCTTCGTCATGGCTGCCTGGGGCAAACACCTGAATGTCGACGGCACGGTGCGCATGCTGGCCGACGGCAGTGCCAAGTACGTCAAGGACCTCGGACTCGAACTTGATCTCACCGCACGCGGCATGGGTGTGCGCTCGAACCGCTACGCGATGATCGTGGATCGCGGCATCGTCAAGGGCGTCTACGTCGAGGAAGCGGGCAAGTTCGAAGTCTCGTCCGCCGAATCCATACTGAAGCAGCTCTGATCGTCGAATGCAGTAACGAAAGGCCCGAGGGTGCCGGTAGATCTATCGCGCCTCGGGCCTGCCGCCGCGGATGTCGGCCACGCGCCGATCGAAACCGGAGCCGCGACGCCTACAACAGCGCGCCGATCACCGCCGATACCGTGAGCGCCGATATCAACGTGCCGAGCGATCGCTCCCGAAGTCGAATCGATGACACGTCCGTAACGGCTGGCGAACAGGAACGCGTTTGCCCCTGCCGGCATGGCGGCGACGATGATGACGACCCCCGCCGCCACTTTGGGCAAGTGGAGAACCTCCAGTGCGAGCCATCCCGCAGCGAGCGGCAACACGAGCAGCGTGAGCAGGCACATCGTGCCCAGCAACGGCCCCTGGCCCTCGATCCGGAACTTCCGCAGCCCGGCCCCCAGCGCGATGAGCGATGTCGGCACCCCGGCTTGCGCAACCAGCGCAAGCGTCTTGTCCGCCACGGGGTGTACGCCCGCGTCGGCGAACCTCAAGGCGGCTCCGCCCAGGATGCCCAGGATGATGGGATTGCGGATGAGATCCGCACCCACCGACGCCACCCGCCTGGCCAAACCCGTATCGTGCCGAAGGTCGACTACACTCATCTGCAGCGTACCTGCGAGCCAAAGGAGCGGCGTATTGATGGCAAGGATGCGATCGGGCTGTGCGCTACACTGGGCGCGACGAGAACATGGTGGCACGACATTTCACGCTCGACCGGAGTACACGAGGCATATCCATTCCAGCTTTTCACCGAGGACAAACCCATGGCACAGCCCGGCAGCATCGAATATTCCGTCGTCGAAGGCTGGGAGCAGCTACCCAAAGGATTCGAGCACCGCGATGTCGCAGGCGTAGCGGTCGATGGCGAGGACCGTGTCTATCTCATCTGTCGCGGCGACCATCCGGTGATCGTCTACGACCAGAAGGGCAACTACCTGCGTACCTGGGGCGCAGGCGACTTCACGTATCGCACGCACGGCATCTACGTGGCACCGAACGGGACGATCTTCTGCACCGACGACGGCAATCACACGGTGCGGCAGTTCACCCCGGAAGGCAAGCTGCTCTTGACGCTCGGGATCATGAATACGCCCTCCGATACCGGCTATGACGGCAAGCATACCGACAGTATCGCGCGCGCCGCCGGCCCCTTCAATCGTCCCACCAACATCGCCATCGGACCACGCGGCGATCTCTACGTCTCGGACGGCTACGGCAACGCGCGGGTGCATGTGTTCTCGCCCACCGGCCAACTCAAGCGCTCCTGGGGAGAACCGGGGCGCGGTCCCGGGCAATTCCATCTGCCGCACGGGATCGCGTGTTCCGCCGACGGCCGCGTGTTCGTCTGCGACCGCGAGAGCGACCGCATCCAGATCTTCAGTCCGGACGGTGAATATCTCGACGAATGGACCGACACCCAGCGACCGACCCACATCGTGTTCGATGCGCAGGGCCGCGCCTACGTCACGGAACTGTGGTGGCACGTCGGCGACAAGTCGTACACCCACGGACCCATCACCCAGGCGCGACACGCCCGGGTCAGCGTATACGACAAGGATGGCACCGTATTGGCCCGCTGGGGCACCCCGGAGGCCGCCGCACCGGGAAGCTTCGCTGCCCCGCACGGACTGGCCGTCGACTCGACAAACGATCTCTACGTGAGTGAAGTGACGTGGACGTTCGCCGTGAGTCGGAATCGTGCGCCGGCCGATTGCCATACGTTCCAGAAGTTTTCGGTGGCGCGTTGAATGACTCATGCCGCTGGGACTGCATGCCCACCGCCTTTGCCATGCCGAGCCCTGGATGGGCGAACTTCGCCGCACCCGAGGCGCTCGTCGAAGTCGTGATCGGAGGCAGGTCGGATCGCGGCCCTGCACCCGCAGACCGAGCGTTCCGAGGCACGCTTCCCTGAAGGCTATTCGGCTCGCGCGCCCGAAGCTTTCACCACGCGCGCCCACTTCTCGGATTCTGCTTGGATGTAGCGCGCAAACGCGTCCGGCGTGCTGCCTATTGCCTCCAGCCCCTGTGTGCTCAGCCGGGCCTTCAACTCTGGGGTACCTAGCATCGCGGCGATATCCCGCTGCAACTTCGCCACGATCGGTTCCGGTGTGGTAGCCGGCGCCACCAGCCCTTGCCACAACGAAATTTCGAATCCCTTCAGCCCGGCGGCTTCCTGCACCGTGGGCAGATCCGGCAGCACCTGCGAACGTGTGAGCAACGTCACCGCCAGTGCGCGCAGTCGCCCCGACTTGATGTGCGACAAGGACGGCGGCATCGCGGAAAACGCGAGTTGCAACTGCCCGGCGATCAGATCAGTCAACATCGGCGCACTTCCCTTGTACGGCACATGGGACATTTGCACGCCGGCCATGGATTCGAACATCGCACCGCCCAGATGCGAAGTGGTACCACCGCCCGAGGAGCCGTAGTTCAGTTTGCGCGGGTTGGCTTTCGCATACGCCACCAGTTCCGCCACTGACGTGATGGGCAGCATGGGATGTACCACCAGCACATTCTCGCTGCGCGTGAGCAGCGTCACCGGCGCAAAATCGCGCAGTGGATCGTAGCCGAGCTTCGGATACAGCGCACGAGCGATCGCCAGCGTGCTGACGTTGCCGAGTAGGAGCGTGTAACCATCGGGCGTTGCCTTGGACACCACTTCGCCCGCGATCGTACCGCCGGCGCCGGGGCGGTTGTCCACCACCACGGATTGCTTCCAGGCGTCGGCGAGCGGATGCGCAAGGGCGCGCGCGACGACATCCGTACCGGAGCCAGGCGTAAATGGCACGATAATGCGCACTGGACGGGCGGGGTAGGTCTGCGCATGACAAACCACGGCCGATAGCGCCATGACAGCGAACGCAAAGCACCCACGCATCCTGCCGTCAACCACGAAAACCCGGACTACCGATCGCGCCACAGTCACCATGCACGCGCGCCTTACGCCGGACGGCCTCGGGGACAATGGCATTTGCCCGCATGACGCCTCGGTGACGGCAACTCCCTGGCATGCGCGCTGCACAACCGAACGAATGACCTTCAAGTTCATCCTCCCTCCCGAAATAATAGCGCCCCACGACGGGCCATATCGGCTTTGAAAAAGCCTTTCCTGCTCACGGTCAATCTATGACCAACACTCGGAGCAGTCAATGCACGGTGTTCGGCGAATCCTTCGCTTTCCGAAGAAAGTCGCTCGAATCCTGCATCGATCGGTATCGCATCGCTTCAGCGCGACGCACGGAACCGCGACCAAGCGAGTTCGTCGATCAGATCGCGAAGCCGCTTGATCTCTTCTGGAACGTGCCACTTGGGCGATGCCGATGGAGTGAAGCGCGTGAGACAGCGACGATTAGTTGACCGCCTCGTGGGCTTGCGATAGCGTCGGCGACGGGCGGAGCATGCATTTCAGATTTCCTCCCGCGCCAGGTGAGCGACCCTTTCAGTGCCGATGGATCGATGTTTCGGATACTCGGGCTATCAGCCACGACGGAAAATGGTTCGAAAACTTCGAAATCGTCACCGATCCGATCGTAGAGGCCACCCCGGCGGCCGTGAATGCCGACCGCGATCCGCAGCTCGAACGCACGGTACGAATGCTGTTGCAGCAGCTCGGCCCGCAGCGGAGCCGACGATGCAGCAGCACAGGACGGCAATGCCATGACCACCATCCATTCAAACCCGCTGGACCGTCGCACACCGACTTGCGTCGTGCTCGCGTTTGCACTGGTGGTCGACAGGGGCGAGGTCCGCGCCACGAATCCGTATTCCAGCACCGCATTTTTATGATCAACTGTTTTTTGGACCGAGTTGCAGGTGGCAGCGCTACGGGTGGCCACGCCTTACGCGCTGATCGAGGTTGAAACGCGGCTCTGACGGGCATCGCACTCGATGGGCAGGAAGCCCGAAGTAGTCGGACTTAACGTATGACAAGGGAGAAAACGATGAACAAGCTGCTGGCAGAAGGATTCGGCACGTTCTGGCTGGTGTTGGGTGGTTGCGGCAGCGCGGTGCTGGCTGCGGCGTTTCCCGGAGTCGGCATCGGATTGCACGGTGTGTCTCTGGCATTCGGGCTGACGGTGTTGACCATGGCATACGCCATCGGACACATCTCGGGCTGCCACCTGAACCCGGCGGTCTCGGTGGGCCTGTGGGCGGCGGGCCGCTTCAAGGCGAGCGAGCTGCCGGGCTATGTAGCGTCGCAGCTGGCGGGCGCGGTCGCCGCCGGCGGTGTGCTCTACCTCATCGCCAGCGGCAAAGTCGGATTCGACGTTGCACAGGGTTTTGCCTCCAACGGCTACGGCGCGCACTCGCCCGGAGGCTATGCCCTGGCGGCCGCGGCGCTGACCGAAGTCGTGATGACCGCCTTTTTCCTCTTGGTCATCCTGGGCGCCACAGACCGCCGGGCGCCAGCGGGCTTTGCGCCGCTTGCCATCGGTCTCGCCCTGACGCTCATCCACCTCATCAGCATCCCCGTCACGAACACCTCCGTGAACCCGGCCCGCAGCACGGGCGTAGCGGTCTTCGCCGGGGGCTGGGCGCTCGAACAACTTTGGTTGTTCTGGGTGGCACCTTTGGCCGGCGCACTGCTCGGAGCGGGCATGCACCGTGCCCTGGGAAACAACCCCGACCGGGATCCGTGACCGCCAGCTCCCGGGACGAGGGACCCATGCGATCGGGCCTTCGTGCACCCAGTGCGCTGTGCGCTTTTCGCCCGGTGGCTCATCCGTGCGTTTCCGCCCGGTGAATTCGGTGGTGTACTCGCGATCACCGACTGCCGCAGGTAGCTCTAGTCATCGGCAGGGGTGCGATGCGCGGTGCCCTCTCGAGGGCGGTTGACTGTCGGCGCACGCGGCCCGGATACTCGCCGCTTCGTCGCACGCCAAGGAGGGCAGGCGTGCCACGGCGTTGACCGATACCAACGCTGGTTCTGTCGTTGCCATGCACCTCGACAATGCGCCCGAGGCGGAGAAGGCGCGGGGAACCAAGGCGCTCGGTCGAGTCCAGCAAAAATCCTGAAGAGAGCACCATGAGCACGTGTGCCTTGCCGAAGATCACCGCCTACATCATCGCGTTCAACGAAGCGCAGAAAATTGCCGCAGCGGTGAACAGCGTCCTTTGGGCCGACGAAATCATCGTCGCCGATTCAGGCAGTACCGACGGCATGGTGGCGATCGCCGAGAGCCTCGGCGCGCGCGTCATACAGGTGACTTTCAAGGGGTTCGGCGATTTGCGCAATCAGGCGATTGACGCCTGCTCTCACGACTGGATCTTCAGCCTCGATGCCGACGAGCGATGCACGCCACAGGCTCGCGACGAGATCCTGCATGTCATCGCGGATCCCGACAGCCTCGACATGTATTTCATGCCGCGCAGAAATTTCTTCATGGGTCGGTGGATCGAACATTCCGGGTGGTATCCGAACTACCGCCAGCCCCAGCTCTTTCGGCGGGGCAAGATGCGCTACACGATGGAGCCGGTACACGAGGGCTACGTCTCGCACAGCGACCGGCCGGAAGGTCATCTGCGGAACCCGATCTGGCAGATCCCGTTCAAGAACCTGCATGAGGTCGTACACAAGGCTAACCGCTATTCGAGCCTCGGTGCCGAGAAACTCTCCCTTCGAGGCCGCAAAGGCAGCATGGGCAAGGCCTTGACGCACGGCCTGTGGTCTTTCATCAAGCACTACATTTTCAAGCGTGGATTTCTCGATGGCTGGCCGGGTTTCGTGATCGCCTTCGGCAACTTTGAAGGCACGTTCTACCGCTATGCCAAAGGCTATGAGATGGATCAGGCCTGGAAAGTACCGGAGGCGCCTCCGCTGCATCGCCCCTGAGCGCTCCTCTGCCGACCTCGAATGGGCGTAGCCCGCGTGCTTCCTGGCCGGCATCCGTGTGTGCTGACTGAACGCGCATCACGCCCCTGCGATGCCCTGGACGGCTTACTCCAGCCGAATTCCTGCCTCCTGGACGATTTTCCTGATGCGCGGGATCTCGGCGCGGATGAGCGCGTCGAACTCCGCCGGGCCGAGCGGCGCGGCTTCGATGCCTTGCTTGAAAAGACTCGCCTTCACCTCCGGCAGACCGAGCGCGCGCACGATCTCCGCACCGAGCCGGTTGATGATCTCGGGCGCAATCGCCGAACGTGCGAATACGCCGAGCTTGCCGGTCAACTCGAACTCCGGATAGCCCGATTCGGCCATGGTCGGTGTGTCCTTGACCAGGGCAGAACGCAGTTGCGACGTCACGGCCAGATCGCGCAGCTTGTTGTTTTTCAGGTGCGGAATGGCAGTGGCGATGGTGGCGATCAGAATCGGATTGTGCCCGCCCAGCACGGACATCGCCGACGGATTGCCGCCCTGGTAGGGCACGTGCACGATGTCGATCTTGGCCACCTGCTTGAGCAGTTCACCGGTGACGTGCTGCGAACTTCCCGGACCATTGGTGGCGTATGTCAGCTGACCGGGGCGCGATCGAGCCAGGGCCACGAGTTCCTTGATGGATTTCACCGGCAGCGACGGATGCACCGCAATGACGTAAGGATCGGCGCCTATCCGCGCCACGCCGACAAAATCCTTCTGTGCATCGAAAGGCAGCTTGGTACGCATCGCCGCATTGGCAATGAAGGTGAATCCGGCGATGAGGATCGTGTGTCCGTCGGCCGGTGCGCGTGCGACCAGTTCGGTACCGATCATCGTGCTGGCGCCTGGTCGATTCTCCACCAGCACGCTTTGCCCGAGCGCCTTCGAGAGCGGATTCTGCAATGCGCGTGCAGCCACATCGACCGAACCGGACGGAGTGAAGGGCACGATGATCCGTACCGGTTTCGACGGGAAAGGCTGTGCGCAGGCCATGCCGCCGGCGCACAGCATGATGAGCGCAAGTTGCGCAAAAAACGTGGGGCGTCGCATCAGGTCCTCCTCGGTCAATGAACGCTTCGCGGACCAGGTCCTCGGCAGGTCAGTTGTCCAAGGTGATTTCACGAAGTTGGACGGCTATTCGTCGATGCCAAGCGGCGCTCGGCAGGTACAGCCGCCATTGGGCGGGACTGCGGTCCGAAGTAAACGCTCTTCGGCGTCACGCCGTCAAGGCTGACTGTAACTGGACAGGCGCACGGATGCCGCTAAGGATGACGGAACGGCGACGCACGATTCTTCAGCTGGCGGGCGGGGGTTGCTTGTCACGAGTTCGGAGCCTGCGCACGAATGGCCTGCACAGGCCGAGCATGCACCGCGGAGCCGGCGTTGCCCCAATGTTGATCTGCCGCACCGCAGGACCGACGGCCAAGGTACCTGCGGGCGCCTGCCTACACCTCGAACCCGTAGAGCCTGGCCGCGTTGGTGCACGTCATCTTGATGCGATCGGCGCTCGATACGCCGGCGAAGTCGTGCTCTATGCTGCGGCGCGAGTGCGGCCAGGTCGAATCGGTGTGCGGATAGTCCGACGACCACATGAGGTTGTCGACGCCGGTGAACTCACGCGTGAACACGCCGACGCGATCCGCGATCAATGCAGCGGAGAAATTGCGGTGGAAGTATTCGCTCGGCTTCAATTGCGTCAACATGCCGTCCTGCGCGGCATGGCGCGCATGCCCGCGATCCAGGCGCTCGAGCATCCAGGGCAGCCAGCCGGTGTCCGCCTCCGAGAGAACGATCTTCAATCGGGGGTGCCGATCGAAGAGGTCGCTCGTGATCATCTCGGCGAACGTCAGCATGACCTCCATCGGCGTTTCGGGATAGCCCGCAGCGGCGCGGCCTGAACCACGGAAGCGATAACGCGGCGGCCGGTTGCTGGTCAAGGTGTGGATGCTGATGGGCATGCCAATATCCTCAGCCGCGGACCAGAAGGCATCGTAGTGCTTGTAGCTGTATTCGGTACCTTCGGGCGGGATGCACGCGATCATGGCGCCGCGCAATCCGCGCTTGGCCCAGTGCTCCAACTGGGCGGCAGCCTGCGCGACGTCGTACACGGACACGAGCGCCAATCCGACCAGTCGGTTCGGCGCATGGCTGCACAACTCGACCATCCAGTCGTTGTATGCATTGAACACGGCAGCTTGCAGCTTGGCATCCGGAATGCCGTACGTGCTCATCGCATAGGTTGCGTAAAGCACCTCGCCGCAGACGCCATCGATGTCCTGATCCTTGAGCCGCTCCACGGGATCGTAGCCGCCCGGGCGCAGATCCCTGTAGTGCGCCGCCTGAAACTTCGCCAGCTCGTCCTTCGGCACGCCGACTGCGGCAATGCTCGCAACGGATCTCGGCGCGACACCTTCGCACACGAACCAGGTGCCTGGTTTACCCTGGTAGTCGGTCACGAAGCGCGGTGCACGCTCGCGGAATTCTCGGTCGATCCGCGTCTCCCACAGGTTGATCGGCTCGAACACGTGTGAATCAGCGGACAGAATCTTTTCGGCGGCCATGTCGAATCTCCTGCTGGGGGATGGGAGAATGTCGGCGTATCGATCCGGAATGCTACGCTCATTCCGGCGAGATCGCCTATCGGGCACAGCCCGTGAGTCGACCATGGGTGCCGCTGCGGCGCCGCAACCGGGCGCCCTTACGCTGCTCGTCGCCGCCCCGCAGGCCTGAGCCGGCGCGACGACCTCGCGCCGCCTGACCGCTTCGGCGCCCCAATCTATGCGCCTGTGCCGACCACAGCAGCCCGGCGGGGCGCAGCAACCAGGATCAGCGCACAGCCGGCAAGCAGCATGAGCCAGGTGCCCGGTTCCGGAACGGGTTGAATCTCGAACGCGCCCATGTCGTGCGCGGCGCCTGCCGGTCGCAATGCTTGCAGAAGATCGTAAAGCGGCGCAGCGTGCTGCGTACCGTTGATCAGCTGCGCAATGCCGCGGTCGATGGCAAGGCTGCCAAGCGCCAATTGAAAGTCGGCTGCGGCGTAATCCGCGAACAGCGCTTGCAGCTCCTGCAAGTTCACCACGAGCGAATTGGCATCCCCGCCGCTTGCGGCCAGCCATTCGGCAAGGCTGTTGCTGACATTTCCATCCACCCCGAATCGGCCCTCGAGGATGTTGTGATCGCTCACGAAGTTCACGAGGCTCGCCGAATCGATGTCGATCGCGCCACGAAACGAATGCAGGCTGAACAGGATGTTGTTGAGCACGGTGTTGCCGCTCGACCCGTCTTGAATATTGAGCGCCCAACGTCCGTCGGCGGCGTTGACGATGGTGTTGTTCGCGACGACATTGCCGGTCGATGGCGCAGAGCCGTCGATCCGAAACAGGCTGATGCCACTCGCATGGTTGTCGTACAGAAGATTGTTCTGGATGCGCGAATTCTGCACGCCGTCCAGGTTGATCGCCGAGCCGCCGCCGGCGCCATTGCCGAAGATCGTGTTGTTCTCGATCAGCGCGTTGGTGATTACGCCATCCCCGCCGAGCGTACCGTCGGCGTGTTGATCTGTATGCCGGCACCGCGATTGTTGAAGCTCACGTTATTGCGGATGACGTGATTGTCGGCGCTGTTGGAGACGTAAATACCGTGCTCCACGTACGAATCGCTGACGATATTGTTCTCGATGCGCAGTTCGCCGACGAAGCCGGTCAGAATGTTGCGCATCCGGTTATGGTGGATGTTGTTGTTGCGGATGACGATGTCGCGCGCACCGGCACCGAGCGGCGCGACGACGCGTATCCCTTCACGGCTCAGACTTACATCATTCGATCCGATGATCTCGAATCCCTCGATGACCGCATGCGAGACCGTATCGAGATTGATGCGGGAGAGATGATTGCCGAACAGTGGTGCAGCGGCAGTCGTGACCTTCGCGCCAGGTTGGGCCGAGAATGTGATGCGTTGGCCGGGCAGCCCGCTCGTCGTCAAATTGAATCCCACATACTCACCGGAAGCAACGATCACCGTGTCGCCTGCTGCAACGTTATTGGCGGCGTGCTGCAGCGTCGCCCACGGTGCCGAAGACGACCCCGGGTTGGCGTCGCTGGCCGCAGCACCCACAGCCACGTAGTAGGTCTCCGCGGCAGCGGAGAACGACGCGATCGCGACAAGTGCGAGAATCGGCAGGCGCATGATGAAACCTCCCCGTTTGGTAGTGGTGCTCCCTTTTCTAGGGGATCTCGCAGGCAGTTACAATGCAATGTGCCACATCCTGAAGGAAGACGGCCCTGAAGCATTCCGCCGCCAGTGACGGCACCGGCGAAACCGCAGTAGATCCGTTGTCAGCAAACGTTGGGGCGAACGCTCCAGCCGTTTCCGTCAACGTCATCGTGCGCATCCTGCGCATGGCAGCACGGCAACGCTTGAGCATGACGCTGGGCGTCATCTTCGCCGTGGTCTCGGCCTATTTTCAGTTGCTGATCCCGAGCTATCTAGGCCATGCAGTCGATCATGCACAGTCGTTGCTTACCCAACCCGGTGTCGGACGCGAGGCCGCAGAGACGGAGCTTTATTGGACGGCGCTGATTCTGCTCACCGCCGGCGTGTTGCGCGGCACCTTCACCATGCTACAGAACTACCTCGGTGAATCGCTGGGGCACACGATCGGTTACGAGCTGCGCCTCGCCTATTTCGAGAAGCTGCAACGGCAAAGCTTCAGCTACCACGATCGGGTGCATTCCGGTGATCTCATTACGCGCGGCATGCTCGATGTCGAAGGTGTGCGACGCTTCCTGGAAAACGCAGTGTTCCGCACCGTCACCTTGGTAGTCCTGGTGGGGTACGGCGGATATCAGCTGCTGCATCGCGACCTCGTACTGGGCGCGCTAGCCTTGAGCTTCGTGCCGATTGTCGCCTGGCGGGCGGCCGTGTCGCGGCTTTGGCTTCGACGCACCTGGCGCGAGCTGCAGGAATTGCTTTCGACGATGACCCGCATCATGGAAGAGAACTTGGGCGGCATTCGCGTCGTGCGGGCGTTTTCCGCCCAGGCCCTGGAGCTCGCCAAGTTCGATGCGGCATCGGCCGAAGCCATCGCAATATCGTGCCGGCGCGTCGACGTCCGTTATCGCAACGGTGCGATCATGATTCTCGCGTTCTATACCGCGATGGGCCTCGTGCTTTGGGTCGGCGGGCTCAAGGTGGCCGACGGCACGCTTTCCGTCGGAGCGCTCACAACCTTCCTCGTGTTCATGGCGATTCTGCAGCAACCGGTTCGCCAGATCGGAATGATCGTCAACTCGACGGCACGCGGTTCGATTTCGGGCGCCCGAGTGTTCGAAGTGCTCGACCTCGAACCCGTGATCGTGGATAAGCCCGGCGCGCACGATCTCGTGCTCAAGCGCGGGACGTTGCGGTTCGAGCGGGTGGATTTCAGCTACGATGCGAGCGGCGCGCCGCTCGCGCTGAACGATATCTCCTTCGAGGTCGGCCCGGGGCAGACGCTCGGCATCGTCGGACCGCCGGGCTGCGGCAAATCCACGCTCGCCCATCTGATACCTCGCTTCTACGACGTGACGAGCGGCCGGATCACCATCGACGGCCAGGACATCCGCGACGTAACGCTGGAGTCGTTACGCACCTGCGTGGGTGTCATGCAGCAAGACACCTTTCTTTTTTCGGCGCCGATCGCCAGCAATATCGCCTACGGCGATCCCGAAGCGTCCGAGGAGCGGGTCGCGGATGCAGCCGGACTGGCACAGTTGCATGACTACATCGAGCGCCTTCCCGCCGGCTACGATACCCTGATCGGTGAGCGCGGCATCAGCCTCTCCGGCGGACAGCGCCAGCGGCTGTCGATCTCACGCAGCGTGCTGCCGGAGCCTGCCGTGATCGTGTTCGATGATTCCACAGCGTCCGTCGACGCAGGCACCGAGCAGAAGATTCGCGCGGCCCTGCGCAGTGAGAGTCGTGAGCGTACGACGATCATCATCTCGCATCGACTCGGCTCGCTGATGCACGCCGACGAGATCCTGTTTCTCGACGCCGGGCGTATCGTCGAGCGCGGAAATCACAAGCAGCTTCTCGAACGGCGTGGTCGATACTGGGAACTCTATGAGCTGCAGGCCCGCGGCCAAGGCGATTCAAAGAAATCGCGGGCGGCGACGACGAATTCGCCGAACGCATGGGCAGGTTGATGGAATCGAGTCGATGACGATGGCGAAGGATCGGTCAACGACGTCGGATGCGACTCAGCACGATGCCGCAAATCGTCTCAAGGACGAGATCGACGAGCGCATCTTCGGCGCCGCTTTCGACGGCAGGGTGATTCGACGCTTCATCGGATTCATGCAGCCCTATCGTCGAGCGCTGCTGCTCGCGATCGGTTGCGTCGTGATCTTCACGGGGACTCAGCTTCTGATCCCGCTCACCATCCGCCACGCGATCGACAACGCGCTCGTGCCCGGCGCGCTCGATGCGGGTGTGCTCGGTGTGTACGCGCTTGCGTTTGGGCTCGTGATAGCGATCAATGCTGCAGCGAATCTGGCGCAGGAACTTATTGTCGGCAAGACCGGCGAGCGCATTCTGTTCGATCTTCGGCGAGCCATGTACGCGCACTTGCAGCAGTTGTCGATGTCTTTCATGGACAAGACCGAAGTGGGGCGCCTGATGTCGCGCCTGCAGGGTGATGTCGGGGCGCTGCAGGAGTTTCTCGATACCCTGGTGACTTCGCTGGGTGACCTGCTGCTGCTGATCGGTATTGTGGCCGTGCTGCTGTTGCTCGACGTGAAGCTCGCGACATTCACGTTGTCGGTACTGCTCGCGCTGCTCGTGGTGCGCGTGATCTGGCTGCCACGGGCGCGCGCCGCGTTCGTGCGCGCACGCCGCGCGAGTTCGATCGTCAACGGGGCACTGGCCGAAAACATCAACGGAGTACGCACGGTCCAGGAGCTGACGCGCGAACAATTCAACTTCACGCGCTTCGAAACGAAAGCCCGCGACTATCTCAGGGCCACCCTGACGGCGGCCAAGTTCTCGCAGGTGATGGTGCCGATCGTCGACACATTGACGGGGATCGCCATGGGTATCGTCGTAATCGTCGGCGGCACGATGGTGCTCGACGGCTCGCTCGAGGTCGGCATCATGGTCGCCTTCGTGCTCTACGTGCAGCGCTTCTTCGATCCGATTCGATCACTGACCATGCAGTACAGCGTGATGCAGCGAGCGATGGCATCCGGGCAGCGCATCTTCGAAGTGCTCGACGTACCCATCGACGTGCGCAACAAGGTAGATGCGAAGAAGCTCGAGCGGATCGACGCCTCCATCGAGTTTCGGCAGGTGACTTTCGGGTATTACCCGGAGCAGCCGGTACTGCACGACATCAGCTTCAAGGTGCGCCCGGGAGAGTTCGTAGCACTGGTGGGGCCGACAGGTTCCGGCAAAACCAGCATCACGTCGCTCATTCATCGGTTCTACGACGTCTGGGACGGCCAAGTGCTCGTCGGCGGACACGACGTTCGCGACGTCACGCAGCAATCACTCGGTCGGTGCATCGGCATGGTCCCGCAGGAGCCGTTTCTGTTCACGGACACGATCTACGAGAACATCCGCTACACCGCCACGGCGGCAACGCATGAAGACATCGTCAACGCAGCGAAGGCGACGGGCGCCCACGACTTTATCGCCGCGCTCCCGCAGGGTTACGAAACCCGGCTCGAACAGCGCGGCAGCAATCTGTCGCTCGGCCAACGCCAGCTCATCAGTTTCGCCCGCGCCCTGGTCGCCGACACCGACATTCTGATCCTCGACGAAGCCACCGCAAGCATCGACAGCTACACCGAACGCGCCATCCAGGAAGCGATGCGACGACTCTTGGCCCATCGAACCGCGATTGTCATCGCGCATCGGCTGGCAACCGTGCGTCATGCCGATCGGATCATCGTGCTGCAGGCCGGACGCATCGTGGAGACCGGTTCGCACGATCAGCTCATCGAGCAGCGCGGCTTGTATTACCGGCTCCATGCGTTGAACTACGCTTCGTTCGATGATGTCCCTGAATCGTTGATTCAATTGAACGAGGGCACAGCGGAGGCAACGTAGCACGGCGACATGCAACCCGATTACGGTTGCAGCTTGGCGCATACGTTGCAACCGAGGTGCGTTCGCAGTCGGGCCACCGTCGCCACGCCGCACTCGGCAAGGCCCTCGTGTTCGGATCGAATCGCGCCGAACTCGCCGGCGCTCCGGCCGAGTCCCGCCACACAGCAGGAATCCGTGCCGGCGCGTCCTGCGATCATTTCCGTGCGCACCGCACCGGAGGAGTCCCGAGATGATGTCAGTCCGCTGGATCGCGTTTTGCGTTGTTCTGCTCACCGGCGCCCGCCGCAGCGCAGTGTCCAGAGCGCCCCATCCGGGTGATCGTTTCGTACCCGCCGGGCGGTGGCACCGACGCCACGGCGCGGGTGGTCGTTCCGCGACTTTCGGAACTTCTCGGCAGACAGATTCTGATCGACAACCGTCCCGGCGCAGCTCTACGATCGGCACCGATCTCGTGGCGAAGGCGCCGACGTCATAGGCAGCAGCCCCAGCGCGTTCGGGGCGTTCATCTCCAACGAGATCGCCAAGTGGACCCAGGTGGTGAAGGACGCAGGAATCAAGGCGGAATAGTGAGATCACCAGTTGGCGGGAGTTGCCGCTCGCGAACTGTCCAGGGACCGCAACAACCGCTTAGCAGTTGGCAACAGGTGGGCTTGCTTGCAGCCGGTAGTCTCGCATCGGGGGTTCTCTCTCGCCAAGCGCAGAAACTGCGCTGATCCGCCTGAGCGGGCAGTGTCGGCCGCGCCCAGCCGGGACGCATTTCTCGTTTCGAGCACGCTCAGTCAGAGGACAATTCGATCACGATGTTGCCTGCGGCATCGACTTGCGCCACCGCCCCGGGCGGAACCAGCAGCGTCGAGGAGGCCTCCTCGACGATCGCCGGCCCCGCGATCACCGCCGCCACGGGCAGCGCGCTGCGATCGTAGACGGGCGCGGACAGAGGGGATTCGGTACCCGGGAAGCGTGCCGAGCGCGTACCGCGCGGACTCGGCGCCGCCGTGTTGGTCGGCAGATCGAGTTCGAGCTCGCCGCTGCCCGCCGCGGCGGTGAGCGAGACGCGAATATTGATGATCTCGAGCTCCGCCACAGGCGGCCGCCGGCCGAAGACGGTTTCGTATTCGCGTTCGAAGGCAGCGCGGATCGCCGTGGCGCTCTGCGCGCCATACGGTCCTGCCGGCAGGCGCGTCACCACCTCATAGCCCTGGCCCGCAAAGCGCATGTCGGCAAGACGCTGGATGCGCGGAACGACCTCGGAGGCCAATGTCTGCGCGATGATCTTGCCTGCATCGGCTTCGAGCGCAAGGTAGGCAGCCTCGAACGCATTCCAGTCGAGCCGAGAAAGCAGGCGCGCGATCGTGCAGCTGCGGTCGATGCGCGCAGGTGCAACCAGCAAGCCCAGAGCGGAGGCGACGCCGGCGGCAGGCGGGCAGATGACGCGGCGGATCCCCAGACGCCGCGCAACTTCGCAGCCGTGCACCGGACCCCCGCCTCCCGTGACCAGCAGCGCGAACGCGCGCGCATCGTGGCCGCGTTCGGCGATGTGTACGCGCGCAGCCGCCGTCATCGATTCGTTCACCACCGAATGGATCCCCCAGGCCAGCGCGTCACTTCTTAGTCGCGTGGCACTGCCGAGCCGTTCGAGCGCCGATGCGGCAGCCGCCGGGCTGATCGGCATCGTACCGCCCGCGAAGCGCATGCCGTCGTAATAGCCCAGCAGCAGATTCGCGTCAGTGACGGTCGGTTCAGTGCCGCCTTGGCCATAGCAGGCGGGGCCGGGTTGGGCGCCGGCGCTGCGCGGGCCCACCTTGAGCAGCCCCAGTTCGTTCACGCTCGCGATGCTGCCGCCGCCGGCGCCGATCTCGATCAGTTCGATCGTCGAAATGTTGATCGGAATGCCGCTGCCTTCCATGAAGCGCTGTTCGCGGCTCGCCTCGAACCGGTAGGCCACCTGCGGCTCGCCGTTCACGACTACCGCGAGCTTGGCCGTCGTCCCGCCCATGTCGAGAGCGAGCAGGTTTCCGATGCCCGAGCGCTGACCGAAATAAGCTGCCGCCAACGCGCCCGCCGCCGGTCCGGACTCGAGCAGCGCAATGGGCACGCGCTTGGCCTCGTCGACGTGGGTCAGTCCGCCGTTGGAGAGCATCATGAACAACGGGGCACCGATGCCGGCGGCGGCGAGCTTGCTCGCAAGGTGATCGAGGTAGCGCTCGGCGAGCGGCTTGATGTAGGCGTTTACGAGCGTGGTCGACGTGCGCTCGTACTCGCGGATCTGTGGCGAGATCTCACTCGAGAGCGACACGTGCAGGCGGGGAAACTCGCGTGCAAGCAGCCGACCGGCCGCGCGTTCGTGATCCGGATTGGCGTACGCATGCAGGAAGACCACGGCGACCGACTCCACCCCGGCAGCGATCAGCTCTCGCGCGCGCTGGCGCAGCTCGTCTTCCGATAGCGGGACCTCGACGCGACCATCGGCCAGCGTACGCTCGGCCACCTCCAGTCGAAGCGCACGGCGCACCAGAGGTTGCGGCAGTTCGATGAAAAGATCATACAGTTCGTACTTGTGCTCCCGGCGCAGCTCCAACGTGTCGCGAAACCCTGCCGTGGTGATGAGCCCCGTGCACGCGCCGCGCCGCTCGATCAGCGCGTTGGTGAAGAGCGTCGTCGCATGCACTACGCGCCGGACAGCGGCGCGATCGATGGACGCCTGCTGAAACAAGCGCTCGACGCCCTGGAGCACGCCGACCGACGGATCGGCAGGCGTTGTAAGCACCTTCGAACTGCGAAAGCGCGCCGTGTCGTGTTCGTAAACGACGATGTCGGTAAAGGTGCCGCCGATGTCGACACCGAGCGAGAGGGAGGTCGCGTTCATTCTCGAAACTTGTCGTGAGACAGCCTCATGCGAGGCCTATTCGGGTGCAATCGCATAGCCGTCATGCCGATCGGCGGCCTGCGCCTGCGCGGCGCGCTCAGTCACATCTCCGTAGCCCCCGCCGCCGGGCGTTCTCAGTTCGATACGATCGCCGGGTGCGACGATGTGCTGGCGCTTGGGATCGACCGGCCGATCATTGATGAGCACGGCGCCCGGGGCGCCAGCGCGCCCGCCGGCAATGCCCGGCGCCGCAGCTTCGGTGCGCGTACGCTCGGCCAGAAACGAAACCGTGAGCGGGCCGGTCGCGCGCGATTCGACCAGGATCTCCTGGCCATTACCGCCTCGATGGCGACCTTCGCCGCCGGTGCCGGCACGCAAGCGTCGATAGTGAAACTTCAGCGGCGCGAGCTGCTCGATCATCTCCACAGGGGTCGATGAAATATTGCTCGGCCACGAAAGCACGTGATGGCCGTCGCGCCTCGCGCTGGCGCCGTACCCGCCGTTGACGAAGAACATCCCCGCGATGCTCTTGCCCTCGACGCTCGTCCCGGCGTAATTGAGGCACCACAGCGGCGAGCCTACCCCGGCGATCACGCGCTCGGGCAGCGCGCGGGACAGTGCCAGCAACACCATCATCGGCACGAAGTGTCCGACCACGGCGCGTGCCCCTCCCGCAGCCGGGGAACGCGAATTGAGGATCGATCCCTCCGGCGCCACGATCTTGATCGGACGCAGCGCGCCTTCATTGTTCGGTACGCCGGGACAAAGCGCCGCCTTCACGCCGTACGCGGTGTAGGCATACGTGTAGCACATCGCGACATTGATGGCCCGTGGGACCTGAAGGTCGGTGCCGGCGAAATCGACGGAGATCTCGTCGCCACGGATTTCGAGTGCAAGTTTCAACGTGATCGGATCGGCGAGCCCGTCGGTAATCATCGTCTGCTCGTACACGCCGTCGGGAACCTCACGTATCGCACGGCGCATGGCCCGCTCGGAGCGGCTCTGGATCTCGTCGGCAAGCGTCTCGATGCTGCTCAGTCCATGCTCGCGCAGCAGCGCGACGAGCTGGCGCTCCATCAGATCGAGTGCGGCGAACTGCGCGAACAGATCGCCGACCACCTGATCGGGCACACGCACGTTCTTGCGCAGGATGCGCATGAAGGTGTCATCCGGGACGCCCGCATGCACGATCTTCAGCGGCGGAATCTGCAAGCCTTCCTCGTACACCTCGCGCGAATCGGCGGAGCGGATGCGCCCGCCGATGTCCGGCGCATGGGCGACGGTGCCGGCGAACCCGATCAGGACGCCGCCAAAGAACACCGGTTTGGCGACGGTGATGTCGGGCAGATGTCCGGTGCCGAGCCAGATATCGTTGGTCGCGATGATATCGCCGGACGCCAAAGTGTGCGCCGGATATTCCTGCAGGAGGGCGCGGATGGTGCGCGGCACGGTGCCGATGAACGAAGGGATCGAATCGGATGCCTGCACGAGCGAGAACCCGCGCGCATCGGTCAGCACGCAGGCGAAGTCGTTCGATTCGCGCACGACGGTGGAGAAGGATGTCCGCACCAGCGCCGCCGCAGCCTCGTCCACGATGGAGATCAGGCGTGTCCACAGCACTTCCAGCGTGATCGGATCAAACTCCCCGACGGATCCCATGGCCCCTCTCGACGTTTCATCCGCAGTCATCGCGTTCCACACTTTCCCCGGTCGGCGTCGTTAGGATACGCTACCGGGGCGCGACCCGAGGAGGAGGCACAGAATCATGACGCAAGACGCGAAGAGCAGGACGGACGCAACGCAGAAGCTGGCCCGGTTCGTCACGGAAACCAACTACGATGCCCTGGCGCCGGATGTCGTGGCGGCGGCAAAAATCGGCATCCTCGACGGCATCGCGAACATGCTCGCCGGGGCGACCCAGCCGCTGTCTGCGATCGTCGTCGAGCACCTGAAACGGCTGGGCGGCAATCCGCAGTGTGCCGTCGCGGGCCATGATTTCAGCACCCATGCCCCGGCGGCCGCGTTCGCCAATGGCATCTTTCTGCATTGTCTGGACTATGAGATCCAGGGTCAGCCGGTTGCGCATGGCACCTCCAACATCCTGCCTTGCGCGCTCGCGCTCGGAGAGATGGGAGCAGCGTCCGGTGCGCGGGTGATCGAGGCTTACGTCATCGGCTGGGAGATACACGCTCGGTTGCGCAGGGCTTCGGTGCGCTGCAATACGAGCGGGTTTCACCCCCCCGGCTTGCTCGGTCCGCTGGCCGCCGCAGCCGCCAGCGCAAAGATGCTGGGACTCGACACCGCGCAGGTCCGCATGGCGCTCGGCATCGCGGCATCGCACACCGGCGGGCTGACGGTCAATACCGGAACCATGGTCAAGTCGACCCATCCTGGCACCGCGGCACGCGAGGGCGTCGAAGCCGCCATGCTCGCGCAGTCCGGCTTCATCAGCCGCGACGGCGTCCTCGAAGTCAAGCAAGGCTTCGTCGATACGTTGTTGGGTCCCGAATTCGACTGGGATGAACTCACGCGCGGCCTGGGCACATCCTTCGCACTGGTCGATCCGGGGTTCAACATCAAGCGCTATCCCGCACAGATTTTCATGCAGTGGGCGATCGAAGCGGCCCTTACCGTGCGCCAGCGCAACGAATTTCGACTCGACGACATCGACTACCTCGAACTGGAGGTTCCGGGAAGTCACACGCGCTCGGGACACGAAGGGACGGCGAGCAGCGGTCTCGACGGCAAGTTCGACATCACCTATTGCGGCGCGGTGGCCGTGGCCGACGGGCGGGTCGACATCGATTCGTTCAGCGATGCGACGCGCTTCGCGCCACACGTGGAATCGGTGCTGCAGAAGGTGCGCGTCACGCGCAATCCCGACATTCCGCGCGATCCAGGAAAAACCTGGGCTACAGCCCGAGTCGGATTACGTGACGGACGCATCCTCAGTGAAACCTGTCGCCACTACCGAGGCTCGATCGCTAATCCTATGAATCGCGACGAGCGTCTTGCCAAGCTCCAGGACTGCGCCAAGCGCAGTCTTGCGCTCGCCGACATCGAACGCGTCGTGCAGATGACGGACGCCCTGGAGTCGCTTGCGGACGTGCGTGCGCTCATGGGCATTCTGGGGCACCGGTCGGCGTAAGCTCCGACGAGCAGCAGGGACGGACCATGTTTTCACTCAATATGGAATCGTGGTCGGTCTCCGGTATCCGTACCCGATTTGCTCATCAATGTCGTCATGCCCCATCCATGAATAATGCATCCATAAGCGTCCAAAGTGCTTCACCTACGCGACCAGTTAGAAGCCCACAGAGATGCCTGCCTACGTGCGCAGTCCGGTGCGGCACACATCAGCGATGTCGGCTTCGTCGCACCGCGCCCCTGCAAACGAAGTCTTCGAACAGGCGCTGAGAAGTCATAGGGAAAACCGACTACCCGGCGACAAGGATCCCCGCCAGCGCATCGGGCATGCTGAGCATCGGATAATGTCCCGTATCGAGTTCGCGCCATGTCGCCTTCAGCCGCTCGGCGGCGCGACGCAGGTGTGCTTCGCCCGGGTTGGGCGCGTGGCGACACCAGATGACGGTCGCCTTCCAGGACTGGCTCCAGAAAGAATCAAGCCTCACGGGTTGCTCGTAGATTCCGATCGGGTGTGGCGTATAGCGCTCGAGCGCCCAAGCTCGGGTGGCTGGATCAAGATCGGCGAAAAGCCGATTCGCAGCTTCCTCGCGCGATGGGGCAATGGTCAAGGCACCCGTCCCTGGCGACGAGCGATTGACGATATCGCGGATCTTTTCACCATCGAAAAGCGCCAGTGCATCGACGAGTACGAGCCGATCGATCCGGTCCCGCATCAACTCGGCAACCCTGCACACCACCATTCCGCCCGAACTCGTGCCGACCAGGACGACCTCCCTCAAGTCCTCGTAGAAGAGCAGTTGCGCAATCTCTTCGGCATGGGTTTCGGTGGTGATCCCGGGACGCACCGTACCCTTGCGCTCGCCGCATCCGTCGAGACTCGGCGCATACACCGAATGCCGAGCCGCGCGCAGTGGTTTCGCCACGTGCTGCCAGATCCAGCCGCCCTGAAACGCGCCGTGCACCAATACGAATGTTGCCATCTGTGAGCCTCCTCCGGATGCGTCGACGGTTGCGTCGATTTCGAAACCACTACTGTCGAGCAGTCTTGTCGCTTCCCCAGTGTAACTGCGATCCCGACTTGCCCCGGAAACTGCTCTCGCAATGCCTCGGGCGAGATACCAGCCCAACGCGCGTTGCCTTCTGCTCCCATCCACATCGGACCACGTCGATGCCCGCCAGAACCGATCCGTGGGTACGGGCCGCCGACGTGCGTTCCCGAAAAAGGGGAGGCACTGGAATGGTTGCCGCCTGGCGGTGCAGCGGCTAAGCTACAACGGCAACCTACTTTGAGGGGATCGCCATGCGCATACTCAGCGCGCTCGCAGCAAGCCTGATCGTCGCCAGTGCTTTCGCCCCCCCAGCACAGGCGCAGCAGAAGTACATGACCATCGGTACGGGCGGCGTTACCGGAGTGTACTATCCAGCGGGCGGTGCAATCTGCAGGCTGGTGAACAAGGACCGCGCCAAGCACGGCATCCGTTGTTCCGTGGAATCGACCGGCGGCTCGGTCTTCAACATCAATACCATCAAGGCCGGCGAGCTCGACATGGGCGTCGCACAGTCCGACGTGCAGTTCAACGCGGTGAAGGGCAGGCAGCAGTTCAAGGAGCCGTTCAAGGAACTGCGCGCGGTGTTCTCCCTGCATCCCGAGCCGGTGACCGTGGTGGTACGCAAGGAATCCGGCATCAACAGCTTTGCTGCCCTCAAAGGCAAGAAGTTCAATGTCGGCAATCCGGGCTCGGGCACCCGCGCCACGCTCGACGAGCTGATCGGTGCGATGGGCTGGAACCTCTCGGCCTTCGCTCTCGCGTCCGAGCTGAAGGCCGACGAACACGGCCCGGCGCTGTGCGACGGCAAGATCGACGGCTTTTTCTACCTCGTCGGCCACCCGTCCGCGAACATCCAGGATCCGACAACGGTGTGCGGCGCGAAACTCGTGTCGGTCACCGGCCCGGCGGTCGACAAGCTGGTGGCAGCGAATCCCTACTACGCGCACGCCACCATCCCGGGCGGTATGTATCCGGGCAACGCGCAGGACACCAAGACCTACGGCGTGCTGGCGACGGTCGTGGCCTCGTCGAAGGTTCCCGCCGACACGGTCTACCAGGTGGTGAAGGCGGTGTTCGACAACTTCGACGAGTTCAAGAAGCTGCATCCGGCGTTCCAGGTGCTAAAGCCCGAGAACATGGTCAAGGATGGGATAACGGCGCCGCTGCATGACGGCGCGGTGCGCTACTACAAGGAAAAGGGCTGGCTGAAATAGGCGGCTTGAACCAGCTGCACGCAGAGGGGGCGGAACGCGAGTTTCGCCCCCTTCCTGTTTGCGAAGGAAGACGATGGTCAAGAAGGCTTCTGCACCGAGCGCCGACCTGCAGCAACTGGTCGCCGACGCCGATACGGGCGGGCGCGCGGCCGGCGGGTTCGCCGGCAAGCTGATCTTCGCGCTCGCGCTGGGATGGTCGCTGTTCCAGCTCTGGTACGCCTCGCCGTTGCCGTTCACGTTCGGCTGGGGCGTGCTCAACGATACCGAGGCACGCTCGCTGCACCTCGGTCTGGGCCTGCTGCTCGCGTTCCTGTGCTATCCGGCACTGCGCTCTCAGCGCAACCGCATTCCCTGGTTCGACTGGAGCGTAGGTCTGGCCGCTGCCATCGCCGGCAGCTACTTCCTGTTCTTCTACGCCGAGCTCGCGACACGCCCGGGCCAGCCCAATCTGCAGGACATCGTGGTCGCCTCGGTGGGCATCGTGCTGCTGCTCGAGGCGACGCGTCGCGCGGTCGGACTCCCGATGACCATCCTGGCGATCATCTTCCTCGGCTACATCATGCTCGGCCAGTACCTGCCCGACGTGATCGCGCACAAGGGCGCGTCCTGGGAGCGCACGCTGGTACACCAGTGGCTGACGACGGAAGGCGTGTTCGGCGTCGCGCTGGGCGTGTCGGTGGGCTACATCTTCATCTTCGTGCTCTTCGGGTCGCTGCTCGACAAGGCGGGCGCAGGCAACTACATGATGCAGGTGTCGTTCGCGATGCTCGGGCACCTGCGCGGCGGGCCGGCCAAGGTCGCCGTGGTGTCGTCGGGCCTGAACGGCCTGATCTCGGGCTCTTCGGTCTCCAACGTGGTCTCGGGCGGGATCTTCACGATTCCGCTGATGAGCAAGGCCGGCTACGGTGGCGTGAAGGCGGGCGCGATCGAAACTGCATCCTCGGTGAACGGCCAGATCATGCCGCCGGTGATGGGGGCGGCCGCATTTCTGATGGTCGAGTACGTAGGCATTCCCTATACCGATGTCATCAAGCACGCTTTTCTGCCCGCGCTCATCTCGTACATTGCCCTGTTCTACATCGTGCACCTGGAGGCGCTCAAGCTCGGTCTCGAGCCGACGGCGAGTGCGCGCGCGCGTCCGTTTCACCAGAAGCTCACCGCCTGGGGCCTGGGCGTTTCGGGCACGGTCGTCGTATGCAGCGTGATCTACTGGGTGGCAGAGGGCGCGAAGCACCTGTTCGGTCCGGTGGCGGCACCGTGGTTGCTGAGCGTCCTGCTCGCCGGGCTCTACGCGTACACCGTGTGGGTGGCGGCGCGCTGCCCGGATCTGCCGCAGGACATCGATGTCGATAATCCGGTCCTGCCCGACACCTGGCCGACAGTGAAGGCGGGGCTGCACTTCCTCATCCCGATCGGTGTGCTCATCTGGTGCCTCATGATCGAGGAGCTTTCGCCCGCGCTCTCGGCGTTCTGGGCGACGGCGAGCCTGATCGCGCTGATGGCGACGCAGCGCCCGCTGACGGCGGTGTTTCGCGGCGAGCGCCGGGTGGCGCAGGCCGCGCGAACCGGCGTCGTTGAGGTCATGCTGGGACTCAACGACGGAGCCCGCAACATGATCCCGATCGCCATTGCCACCGCCACCGCCGGCATCATCGTCGGCGGCATCACGCTCACCGGCCTCGGGTTCCGCATGACCGATTTCGTCGAGGTGGTGTCGCAGGGCAACGTATTCGCGATGCTGCTCTTCACCGCGTTCGTGTGCCTGGTGCTCGGACTGGGCGTGCCGACAACGGCGAACTACATTCTGGTGGCGACGCTGATGGCGCCGGTGATCGTGGAACTGGGCGCGCAGTCGGACCTGGTCATTCCGCTCATCGCCGTGCACCTGTTCGTCTTCTACTACGGGATCATGGGCGACATCACACCGCCCGTAGGCTTGGCGACATTCGCGGCGGCCGCGATCTCGGGCGAAGACGCGATCAAGACCGGCCTGCAGGGCTCCGTGTACGCCCTGCGCACGGTGGTACTGCCGTTCGTGTTCATCTTCAACCCGATGCTGCTGCTGATCGACGTGCGCAGCTGGTGGGAAGTGCTGCTCGTGGCGTTCGCCGCGACGGTGGCCGCCTGCGCTTTCTCGGCGGCGACGCTCGGATGGTTCAAGACCCGTTGCCGCTGGTGGGAGATCGTTTTATTGCTCGTAGGCACCTTCGCGCTGTTCCGTCCTGACTATTTCATGGACAAGCTCTACACACCGTACACGCAGGTCCCGGCCAAGGAGATCTTCCGCGTGGCGGGCGAGCTGGGAGAGAACGAACGGCTGGTGCTCGTCATAAAGGGCACCACCATCGAGGGCGAAGACGTGCGCAAGACCGTGGCCGTGCAACTCGCGGAACCCGCCGATGGGCGCAAGCGTCTCGCAGCAGCCGGCCTGACCATTACAGCGTTCGGCGAGGACGTGCGCGTTGCGGCGGTGCGCTTCGGCAGCCGCGCGCGCAAGTCCGGATTCCAGCAGGGCTTCGAGGTAGCGGCGGTCAAGGTGCCGACCGACCGGCCCTCCGAGCACTGGGTCTACATTCCCGCGCTGGGACTGATCGCATTCGTCTACTTCTGGCAGCGCCGCCGCGGCGATGCGACCCCGCGCAGGCGCTAGTGCCCAGTGTCCTGTGTCGGAAATTCGTCCCGAAAAAGCGCCGAGAATCGACGCCATAATTTGGCGGAAATCCACGCCAGATGTCCATCCTGGCTGCGGTGCCCTTCGCGTCCGGCGCCGCCTTCGACACTGTTCCCACGCAAGGGATGGATCGTCGCGCCCTGCACTTATGTCACGAATCTCCCACACAGGACATTGTGCTGGGCGCTAAACAGCGACCAACGGATCAAAAAGCGGCATCCCTTTATTACTAACGAACAGTCACTTACCGACGCTTGCCAACTACAAATCCGATCTCATCAAATGCCGAATCAATGCCATTCAATGAAGGCATGCCACTTCGGGGCACATGCGGACCTACAGTGACCGTAAGCGTCCGAATTGCTCCCACCTATGCAGCCACTTTCAAGCCAACAGGGATGCCAGACTTAGCGCAAAGCCCCACGAGGTAATCGAGGAACAGCAGCTCCACCTTACCTCGCACGATCCCGGATACGCGGGGCTGCGCAATGCCGAGGCGCTTCGCTGCCTGGGCGTGCTGCTCGCCTCGAAACGGCAGGGACACCTCGAGACGATTCGATCCACCCTGGATGCCTTCCAGGCGCATGGCCACCATGTGTCCGCCGTTCTGATTCGCGCGGCATTAATCTTCGCAGGTGAATGATGCGTTTGCGCAGGAGAGCATGCGGTAAGAAGCGATTGGCTGTTGTTGCGCGCGGTGAACGCTGCCTCCCCGACAGGACCGAGTCGATCCACTGTGACAATTCTCACCAACCGCAACGCGTTCCGCCGATGCTGGATTCCCCCGAGGCAAGACTGCAGCAGTCGGTCGAACGGGCTGGGACTCACTGCTGGGATCGTCGTCAACGACGCCGACAACTACGCGTTGTCGGCGCGGCTTGAGCCGCGCGCCAACAGCAACGCGCGCTCGGCGGGCTGCACGAAGCGCCACTGGCCGGGCATGGACCCAGCCGCCAGACTGAGGGCACCGAATGAACTCCGGTGCAACGCCACGCAGTGGTTGCCAACCGCCGCCAGCATGCGCTTGACCTGGTGATACTTACCCTGCAGCAGGGTCAGACGTAGGGCGTTCGGGCCGACGATCTCGCAGCTTTCGGCACACACCGGGTGGGGGTCGTCGTTCAGCAGGACGCCGTCGCGCAGATGCTGCGCCTCGGACTCCTCCACCGGCCGGGCGGTGACCACCTCGTACGTCTTAGGTACCTTGTATTTGGGCGCGGTCAGGCGGTGAATCAGGGGGCCGTCGTCGGTCAGCAGGAGCAGACCGGTGGTGTCCTGGTCCAGCCGGCCTATCGATTGAACGCCGCGATTTCGCAATTGGGGCGGCAGCAACAACAGAACGCTGGGCCAAGCAGACGGCTTTTGCGAGCATTCGTACCCGGCCGGCTTGTGCAGAAGCACCAACGCGCTGGCGTGGTATTCCCAGTGCTCACCGCTCACCTCGAACGTCAGGCCATCGGTGGCGAAGGCGGCAGCCGGCTCATCCACCAGCGTCCCGCCCACACGCACCTGGCCCGCATGCACCAGTTTCACGCAATCGCGCCGCGTGCCGAATCCCTGCGTAAACAGGATGTCGGCGATGGTGTGCATCTGTGGCTGCGCCTTACCCGGCGAAGACTTGGTGCGCCTCACGGCCGGCCTGCGAGGCCCGGGCCACCGTTGGTCATCGCTCTGCGCGTGGATGCGGGCAGTATGAACATGCGGACACCCGAATTGTTTGGACGCAGCCCGCATTATCGGGCAAAAAAGATGCCCAGGCTTCTGCTGAAATTGACGGCAGCGCTTCACTCAGATCCGTAATGGCACGGCCTTCTCGCTCGCCCGCTTCCTATGCACCATGAGAGTATAGGGAATGTGTGCCCGATGAACTGCTGCCCAAGGACGAGTCCGCGAGATGACTTCGTTGAAACCCCAGGCTTTCGAATCGCCCGACGACGTACTTCGACGGATCGTTCGGTCTTGTCAGACGTACGGCCAAGTCGAGAACGTCGCGCTGTTCTGTCGAGCCGATCGTCCGGAGCAACTGCTTTGCACGGTTTCGATGTCGGGGAATTTGGAAGCTGCCGCGCACGCGATAGCACCGGCCTTGGTCAGGGGCGGCGAGTTGTGCGCGTTCGTCCCTGTGCCTCTTAGCTTCAAGTGCGCTCGCCGGCTCGATGGCCAAGTGCTTAGACCGATGTGCAGCGATTGCCGCTGGTCCGGCGTGCAGTGTCGCGCGCAGCTCGACTGAATCGCCCGCTCTTCGAGACAGTGTATCGTCTCGATCTGATCACACGACCCCGCGTTCCCCGGCTTTGCGCGTCGCCTACGATTACCGATTTGCATCACCCGTGCTACTGCCGACCGGGAATTGCCCCATTGGTGTTGCTGCATAGAATGGCAATCGTCTAAAACTCCGCCCCCCGGTGGATCCGAATTCGATCGGCACCCGCGGTCACCCGCTCCTCGCATGTCCGGGCACGGCGTTGCATCGCGGTAATCTGGACTCAGTTGCCGGCGCCGACCGCTCCGCAGCGTATCAGCGCTTCGACCGCCTCCTCGTCGTAGCCGCCTTCGAGAAGGATTTGACGGCCATGCTCACCGAGGTTCGGGGCCGGCGTAGGCTCCGTGGGCTGAGATCGTGACCAGCGTGCAGGCATTGCCGTGGAGACGAGTTCGCCTTCGGTCGGATGGCTCGTGCGCCGGAAAAAGCCCACCGCCTCGAGATGCGGGTCGTGCATGAGCGCCTCGAGCGTATTGAGCGGCATGGCCGGTATATCGTGTGCCACGAAACGCCCCATCCAGTGGGCGGTCGCCTTCGTCGCAAGGATCGCATCGACAAGCGTATAAAAGTCGGCAAGATTGCGGTTACGTTGTGCACGCGTGCGAAATCGCTCGTCCGACTTGAGTTCGGGCACGCCAAGGGCGTCGAAGAATCGGGCGCACTGAGGATCGGTGCCGATCCAGAAGCAGACGTAGCCGTCTTTCGTCACCGACGGCTTGCGCTCGAACAGCCGCGTAGCACCCATGTCGCCGATCGGCGGTACGAAGGTGTGGCCCCACATGTGTTCCGAGAGCACGAACTCGGCCATCGTTTCGAACATTGGCAGCTCGACCGCCTGGCCTTCTCCGGTTCGCTCGCGCGCAACGATCGCGGCCAGTATCGTCTGCACGAAAACCATGCCGCAGAGCCGGTCGGACAGATTGAAGGGCGCGTAATACGCCTCACCGGTCAGGCGTTGGTGCAGCGCCGGCACCGCTGCGAGGCCTTGAATCATATCGTCGTACGCGGGTTTCTCAGCGTATGGCCCCCCTTCACCGAACCCTACCGCTGCGCAGTACACAATATCGGGTTTCACTCGAATCACGTCTTCATAAGCCAGGCCCAGCCGCGCCATCGCTTCGCGTCGACTATTGTGCACGAGAACGTCGGCGCCCTCACACAGCTTTAGCACGACGCCCTTACCCGCTGGGTGCTTCAGATCGACGACGATACTTTTCTTGCCGCGGTTCACGTGCAGAAACTGCGACGTCATGCCAGCAGTGCGAAAGGGTCCGATGGTGCGGCGGCCGTCGCCGGTGGGCGGCTCGATCTTGACCACCTCTGCACCGAGATCGGCAAGCGTTCCAGTCGCATACGGCCCCAGCAGCATCTGCGTGAGATCAATTATCCGCAGACCGTGCAGTGGTCCCATTCGCTCGTTCCTGATGCGGCGCTGCTATTGCGGCTCGATGGCGGCCGCTTTCGCCACCTTGCCCCATTTCACGATTTCGGCTTTGATGAAGGCTGCAAATTCCTCGGGCGAATTGGTCGCCGGCTCGGCCCCTTCGGCCGACAGTCGATCGTTGAGTTCCGGCTTGGCAAGCGCCTTGATCACCTCCTTGTTCAGGCGCGCGATGATCGGACGCGGCGTGCCCGCTGGTGCAAGCAAGCCGAACCACGAACCTGCTTCGTACCCCGGATAACCCATCTCCGCCACCGTGGGCAACTCAGGTATCGCCTTGGTGCGCTTAGAGCTGCCGACGGCGAGACCCTTCAGTCGCCCTGCCTTCACGTGCGGCAGCGTCGGCGGCATCGTGCCCCAAGACGCCTGGATGTGTCCTGCCACGAGATCGGTAAGCACCGGCCCGGTGCCTTTGTACGGCACATGCGTGAGTTTGATCTTAGCCACCACTTCGAGCAGAGCCATCGCCAAGTGCGTCGCATTGCCTGTTCCGGCCGATCCGTAGTTGATCGGCTGCTTTTTCGAGCGCGCGAGCGTGATGAATTCCTGGAAGGTATTCACGCCGAGCGAGGGATGGACCGCGAGAATGTAAGGTACGTAGGTCGCAAGACTGATCGGCGCGAAATCCTTCACTGGATCGAACGGCAGCTTGCGGTATAGGTTGGGATTGATCGTCAAGGCGCTCGACGTCATGATCAATGTGTAGCCGTCGGGTACGGCGCGCGCCGCGAGTTCGTTGCCGATGTTGGCATTGGCCCCAGGACGATTGTCCACCACAACGATGTGTCCGAGACCTTCGCTCATGCCGTGCGCAACTGCGCGCGCCACGAGATCGGTGCCTCCGCCAGGTGCGAAAGGCACGAGCATGCGGATCGGTTTGGTTGGATACTCCTGCGCCTGAACTGCTCCGCCAGCCGCGAAAGCGACTATCGCGACGCAGGCTAGGCGGGTTGCACATTGGCACATGCAGCACTCCTCTTTGTAGCCGGGGGGATAACCCCGAGTCTTTGGAATCGCCCTTGGTATTGTCACTCGACTGCAGCGCCTGTCTAACCGCCCACCATTGCTCGGTAGAGTTCGCTGACGTCTGCCACGGACTCCAACTGCCCCACCGTCTCGACGACTGCCTTGGCCTGATTGGCAGCACCGAAGTTCTCGAATAGACCCCGAAACTTCTCAGCCACTTCATCCTGCGTCAGCGGGCTTCGCTCGTGGCCCTTCGGATAGCGCACTTCGTTCGATATCGCGTTTCCGTCGACCATTCGAACGTCGATACGACAAGGCGAGGACTCCGGGTACAGTGCGTTCAATGCGTCATCCTCGGTGACCTTGATGCGAGCCATCAGCGCAGCGATGCGGGGCTCGTTCAAGTGTTCAGAATGAAACGACGCCTGGTCGACCTTCCCGTCGACCAGCGCGCATGCGACGACATAAGGCAGGCTGTGATCCGCAGTCTCCGCGGTCTTGGGCGCCCATCGGCTCGGCTCGCTGCCCATCATGGCGAAAGCGGTCCTGTAGGTTGCGATGTGCACTTCCTCGATGTCCTGGATGCCGACGCGGTCGCGCAGCCCGAGCGCGGTCCACACGGCTGACTGACCGTGATAGCAGACGGGAAAGCATTTGATGTGGGTGCGCGTGATGCGCTGGGGCGAGTCGCCAGGAACGACTGGCCACTCGAAACGGCCCACGGCGTCCCACAACCCGTGTTTGCCTTCGATACATTCGCCGGGACCAGTAAAGCCGGATTGGGCTAGCAGCGCGGCGAAGATCGCGTTTCGGGAGGCATTGGCCCCGGCGCAGCCTTTCCAGCTGGAAAGCTCGCCGTGGCGTGTCTGGTACATCGCCATGTTCGGGACCAGCGCGAGCGAAAGCGCGTGCGCCATGCGGGCGGCATCCAGGCCCATGAGCTTTCCCGCAGCAAGCACCGATGCCACGACGCTATAGACGGGCTGATCCCAACCCTGGGAATTGAGGTCGATCGCGTCGCAGCAGCTGCAATACACCTCGTAGGCCACGGCGATCGCCGTGATGAGCGATCGTCCGTCTCTCGCTCCCAACTCGCTCGCCGCGAGCACTGCTGCGATGACGTCGCTCGGATGCCCTCCGCTTTTGACCCGATACATGTCGGAAAGATCGAGCACGCGCAGCATCACGCCGTTTGCGAAGGCAGCCATATCCGCCGCGACTCGCTCCCGGCCACCGAGAACCGTCGCATTCGCATCGCTGCGATAGCGCAGGGCCAGATCGCGTGCCGCCTCCGACAGCGGATGCCTGTACGCTCCCGCAACGCAACCTAGCGTGTCGAGCAGCCTCACCTTGCACGCTTCTATCGTCGCCGCCGAAAGATCCTCGTAGCGAGTATCGAGTGTGTAGCGAACGAGCCTGGCGGTCGTTGTGTCCACGCTACTTCCTGACCAGCGCGTCGAGTGCGACGCCCGCGTCTCGCGCTTGGTCGATCTTCCACAGCACTTCGAGTGCGGACTCCACCTGAGCGCCCGGAATTGCACGTCCGGCGAGCGCGCGAAACTTGCCCTCCACCTCCGCGTCGGTCATGGGATTGCGGAAGTGACCTCGCGGGAAATCCACGGCAGCGCTCTTCAACTCGCCTCGGCGAGTACGGATCTCGATGCGCGACGGAATCTCCCTCGAGAACCGTTTAGTGAACTCGGGATCCTCGATGACTTTCACCTTGTCGGCGAGCGCGTGTATCCGAGGATCGGAGAGCCGCGCTTCGGCGAAGATCTCGTCGCTGAACGCGCGGTCGATCAGCACTGCAGATATGATATACGGCAGGCTGTGATCGGCGCTCTCGCGCGTCGTCGGATGCCACTTCTCCGGTTCGCTGCCGATCTCGCTCCACGCGAACCAGTAGGTGTAGATCGTCACCGACACGATGTCGTCCGGTTCGACCTCTTCCGAGAGCCGAAGCGCGATGGTGATCGGCGCCTGCGAGTGATACTCCGACAGGAAGAACTTCAGGTTCGACTGCGTCACCTTGAAATCGTCGCTGCCTGGCGCGGCAAGTGGACCGAGTTCGAAACTGCCTACGAGCTCACGCAGGCCGTGGGAGCCCTCGACCGCATTCTCCGGACCGGTCATTCCCTGCTGCGCCAGCAGCGCCGCGAAGACGCCGTTGCGCGCCGCGTTGCCTGCGGCCACACCTTTCCACATCGACAAATCGCCGCGTCGCGTTGCATGGAGCGCAATATTGGGCGTCACCGCGAGCGCGACCGCCTGGCCGAGCTTCTTCGAATCGAGACCTAGAAGCTTGCCCGCGCCGACTGCGCTCGCCACAGCGGTATACAGCACGTGATCCAAGCCGCGGTCGCGCATGCAAAAGCCTTTGAAAAACGCGTAGTAGATCTCGTATGCCAACGCGATCGATGTGATGAGCGCCCTGCCGTCAGCGTGGCGCGCCTCCGCAACCGCCAGCATGGCCGCGATGACGTCGCTCGGGTGACCGCCGCCTCCCGGAAGCGTGTCGTTACCGTCGAGGTAACGCGCCATGACACCGTTGGCAAACGTCGCCAGCTCCGGCAGCGTGCGATGCGAAGTGCCGAGGATGCGCGCACCTTCGAGAGCCTCGGCGCGTGCGGCGATCGCACGCGCGATGCGGCACGGCTCATCGTCGTAACCACCGAGCGCGCAACCGATCATGTCGATGATGCGGCGTCGGGTCTCGTGCACCGCCTTCGCGGGCAACGAAGAAAATTCGAGTGTCGTTGCGTAGGTCGCGATACGCTCTATGGTGTCGTCCATCACTCCGCCTTTGTAGTCCTCCGCGGCGGTGCGCCGCATTCAAACTCGAATGCCAGCGCACCGTTCCCTTCGATGCTCTTGCGCTACTCGGCCTTGATCCCCGCCGCCCGCGCGAGCTTCACGTTCTGCTCGACTTCGCGCCGGATCATTTCAGTGAACTGCTCTGGCATGTTGGTAGCGACCTCGAGCCCCTGCTTGAAGAAGGCCGCTTTCATCTCCGGCGCGTTGACCGCCTTCACGATGGCGCCGTTCAGCCTCGCCACGACATCACGTGCCATGCCCGCAGGACCCATCATCCCGTACCAACCGGTGCGGTCGTATCCCGGAACACCGGACTCATTCAGCGTCGGCATGTTGGGCATCAGCGCCGAGCGCTTCGCAGTGCTCATGGCAATGGGCCGCAACCGTCCGGCGTCGATCAACGGCCGCGCCGAGGTGACGCTGGCAAAAACGAAATCGGCTGCGCCGGATGCGACCCCGATCGTCGACTGCGAGACCCCTTTGTATGGGACGTGGACCGTATTCAACTTGGCGAGAGAGTTCATAAGCTCGGCGGCCATGTGCGCCGAACTGCCGATTCCCGAGGTAGCGTAGTTGAGCCGGCCTGGCTGATTGCGCGCGACTGCTAACAGCTCTTTCACGTTCCTCGCCGGCACCGAGGGATGTACCACGAGCACGAAAGCGCCGCTCACCACGAGCGAGATCGGCGAGAAATCCTTCGGTAGCTCATACGGCATCTTCAAACGCATCGCGGGCTGAATGCTGTCTGCCGCCGCCATCATCAAGAGCGTATACCCGTCCGGCGGCGCCTTCGCCACCGACTCCGTTGCTATGATGCCGCCGGATCCGGCACGGTTTTCGACGACAACGGATTGGCCGAGGCTCCTGGTGAGTTCGTTTGCGACCATACGCGCAGCGGTGTCGGTCCCGCCTCCAGCGGCGAACCCAACGAGGACGCGGATAGATTTCGCGGGATAACCCTGCGCCGACGCGTCAGCCGCGGCGGCGGCCAGCGTGAGGGCCCCGAGCGCCGAGACAACAGTTGCCGCCTTCGGATGCTTCATGATGTTCCATTGCCTTTTCATGCGGACGGCTTGAAGTCGAGCACCCATTGGTTGATGATCGGCAAGTTCCGGTTCAATTGTTATCGGCCCCTACGTTCGTCCACCTGTGTCATCGTTCGACGCTCGGCACACCCCTCACATGTCCATCGTGCACGAGGCGAACACATCTTCGAGCGGTATCACGCGCGGCGTAAGGCCCTGTTCGTGGGAATAACGTGCGGCGGTTTCCAGCACCGCGCGATTCGCCTTGATGCCGTGTTGAACGAGTGGCGTCTTCAGCGCGTCGAATGCCTCGCGGGAAATGAGGCCGGCATCGCGGTGGTACTCGGCGTGTTCCATGCGCTGCTGGTTCGCCAGATCGTTGGCACGGACGAAGGCCTTGTAGACGTTTAGCACCACCCACGGATGCTGATCGACGATGGATTTGCGTACCGCCATGCCGTGATTGATGGGCAGCAGCCCCGTGTTCTTATAGTAGCGCGCACCCTCCGCGGCCGGATCGCGGAAGAGCGGTTCGATGTCGGGGTGGTTCCACAGGTCCGCTCGGCTGCGGTCGATGAGATTCTTGTCGATGAAATAGAGCAGCGTCGCGTCGAGTTCTCCGGAGAGCATCATGGTGCCGATGTTCTTCTCCTGCGGGATGCGATGGATCGTGACGCCCGGCGGCGGCTGGAAGCCGGTCGAACCGCCGTGGCTTTGTGCCGGAGCGCGCTCCATGAAGAATTCCATGTCCTTCGGCGCAACGCCCCAGTCGTGCTCGAGTATGCCGCGCGACCACACCGCCGCGGTCTGCTGATACTCGGGAACGCCGACGCGCTTGCCCTTCATATCCGCGGGAGACGCGATGCGCGCGCCCTTGCGAACGAGAATCCAGTTCTGGAAGAAGTGTCGCGTGGTGAAGATCGGCAGGCCCACGAAGCGCTCATCGCCGCGCGCTTTCGCCATCGACAGCGACGAGAACGAAAGTTCGGAGATGTCGAAGTCGGCGAACTTGAGCTGACGCCAGAACATCTCCGATGGATGCAGCGCGGTCGGAATGAGATCGATACCGTCTGCCTTAACGGCCCCATCGAAGATCGGCCGCGTGCGCGGGTTTACTGTCATCGCGATGCTGAGCTGGAGGTTCATTTTTTCCTATTCGGTGTAATTCCGGCGCTCTTCGTGAGCGTCGTGCCCCGTTCGATCTCGCGGCGGATCAGCTGCGCGAATCTCGCGGAGGTCGTGGCCTGTGGCTCGATCCCCTGCTCAAAGAACGTAGCCTTTATCTCGGTCATGTGGGCGCCTCTCGAGACCGCGGCGCTGAGCTTCGCCAGCACGTCGTTTGGAAGTCGCGCCGGCGCGATCAAACCGTACCATCCGGCGCGGGCGCAGCGCATAGCAGCATTGCGGCAAGCGCCCCAGTGCGCATCATCGTGCGGTGGGCCTGCCGAGCCACGGCAGCTTCGCGCGATAGTCCCTTTCGAAGCGCCCGATCGCGTCGGCGTGCTTCAGTGTGAGACCGATTTCGTCGAGCCCTTCGAGCAGCAGGGTCCTGTGCGAAGCGGCGATATCGAACCCGTAATCGGAACCGTCCGGACCCGTGACCTTCTGCTGTACGAGGTCGATCGTCACGCGCGCGCCAGGAGTTACTTCGAGCTGATCGCACAGCCTGCGAACACTCGCCTCGTCGAGCGCGATCGGTAGCACACCGTTCTGCACGCAGTTGGCACTAAAGATGTCCGCCAGGCTCGGCGCAATCACGGCGCGAATGCCGTAGTCGCGCAGCGCATAGACGGCCCCCTCGCGCGTCGAGCCGCAACCGAAGTTGGGTCCGGTCACCAATACCTGAGCACCGCTGTACTCGGATCGGTTCAACACAAACGCTTCACAGCCGAAACCGCCGAAGCGCTTGTCGTGAAATAGAAAATTTCCGTAACCAGCAGACAGCGGTTTTCGCAGAAAGCGATGCGGGATGATCTCGTCGGTGTCGATGTCCGCGTGGTAGAACGGAATGGCGATCGCATCGAGTTTAGTGAACGCTTCCATCTCAGCCTCCGATAAATTCGCGAACGTCGGAGAGGCGGCCAGTCACAGCGGCCGCCGCGGCCATCGCAGGGCTCACCAGATGCGTGCGACTGCCTTTGCCCTGCCGGCCTTCCATGTTGCGGTTCGACGTCGAAGCGCAACGTTCTCCAGCGGGCACCAGATCGCCGTTGGCGCCGGTACACATGGAACAGCCCGCGTCGCGCCATTCGAAGCCGGCGGCGAGGAAGACTTCGTGCAGGCCTTCGGCCTCGGCAGCGCGCTTGACACTCCTCGATCCCGGGACGACGATCGCCGGGATGCGCGCCTTGCGGCCGCGCGCGACATCGGCGGCAGCGCGCAGATCATCCAGGCGTGCGTTCGTGCATGAGCCAATGAATACGCGGTCGATCGCAACTTCGCGCATCGGCGTGCCGGGCTTGAGCGCCATATACGCAAGCGCGTGCTCCGCGCGGGTACGTCGTGCGGCATCGTCGATGCTGCGCGGATCGGGCACGCGCTCCGAGACCGCGCACGCTTCATCCTGCGAAGTGCCCCAGGTCACCATTGGCTGAACCTGTGAGCCATCGATGCGCACCTCCGAATCGAACACTGCATCGGCGTCGCTACGCATTGTCTTCCAGAACGCGAGGGCCTGCGTCCAGGCAGCACCGGAAGGCGCGTAGGGCTTGCCAATCAGATAGTCGAACGTGGCTTCGTCCGGCTCGATCATGCCAGCGCGTGCGCCTGCTTCGATCGTCAGGTTGCACAGCGTCATGCGCGCTTCCATCGACAGCGCCTGCACGGCGTTGCCTGCATATTCGATGGCACTGCCGTTGCCGCCCGACATGCCGATGCGCGCGATGATCGCAAGAGCGAGATCTTTCGCGCTCACGCCCGGGCAGAGCGCGCCGTCTATGGTGATGCGCAGTGCCCGCGGCACACGGACCCACAGCGTCTGCGTCGCGAGCACGTGTTTCACTTGCGAGGCACCGATCCCGAAAGCGAATGCGCCGAACGCGCCGTTGGTGCAGGTATGGGAATCGGAGCCAACGATTACCATGCCCGGTTGCGCCATGCCTAGCTCGGGCGCCACCACGTGCATGATGCCCTGCTGGGGATGATCGATGCCGAAATGGACGATGCCCGTCCGTTCGGCATTCTCCTTCAGCCGATCGACCATGCCGCGCGCTTCGGCGTCCGCGATGCCTGCACTGCCGCGCTCGCGGCCCGTCGTCGGCACGTAGTGGTCAGCGAATCCGACCGTCTGCAGCGGCCGTGCAACGTTGCGACCCTCGCGCTGAAGGCCGTCGAAGGCATAGAACGGGCCTTCGTGGACGACGTTGTAGTCGATGTAGAGCAGCCGCTCGCCGCCTTCACGCGCGGCGACGGTGTGCAGGTCGACAATCTTCTGAAGCAGGGTTTGGGCGCTCACGTCACTCCTCGATGTAACCGGTCTTGCGACGTCGGTCGAGCCACCAGCCATACTGGACCGGCAGGCACTTGAACTCTTCGTCCGCGCCGAGCGCGCGCGCCGCATGCGCGGGCCAAAACGGGTTGTACAGAAGCTCACGTCCGACCGCGACGAGATCGGCCTGTCCATTCGAAAGGATCTCTTCGGCCTGTTTCGGATGCACGATCAGCCCGACGGCCATGGTCATGACCCCCGCTTCCTTTCGCACGCGCTCTGCATACGGCACCTGGAATCCCAGTTTCGGGGAGAGGCGGCTCGCGGTGGGCGAGCGGATCGAGATGCCGCTCGCTGAGCAGTCGACGACGTCGACGCCCCGCACCTTGAGCGCGCGGGCGAGGACGACCGTATCGTCGAGCGTCCATCCGCCCTCGTCCACAGCGGAGACGCGGAAAAACAGCGGCTTGTCCTCGGGCCAGACCTTGCGGACCTCTTCGACGATCTCGAGCGAGAACCGCATGCGATTTTCAAGGCTGCCACCGTATTCGTCGGTGCGCTTGTTCGACGCCGGCGACAGAAATTCATGAATGAGATAACCGTGCGCACCGTGCACTTCGAGGATGTCGAATCCCGCGCGAACGGCGCGCTGCGCCGCCTTCACCCAGTTGCTCTTCACTTCGACGATGTCCTGCCGCGTCATCTCGCGCGGTAGCGGCCAGCCCTCCAGGTACTTGACAGCGCTAGGTCCGATCACTTCCCAGTGCGCTTCGCCTTCGACAGGCACGCTGCGGTCGAGCGGACCGAAGCCGTCCCACGGTTTGAAGGTCCCCGCCTTGCGCCCGGCGTGGTTGAGCTGGATCGCGGCAACCGAGCCCTGCTCGTGGATGAAGTCGGTGATGCGCTTCAACCCCACGATGTGCTCATCTTTCCAGATGCCCATGTCACCCACTGTGCCGAGCCCGCGCCGTTCGACCTTGCTCGCTTCGGTAAAGACCACGCCGGCGCCGCCCATCGCAAATTTGGCGAAATGGGCGAAGTGAAAGTCCGTGACGAATCCGTCGACCGCGGAATACTGCGCCATCGGCGATACGACGACGCGATTGCGCAGCCGTACGCCGCGGATGTTCATCGGTTCGAATAGGCGCGAGCTGCTCTCGGACATCTTGGGGATCGTTGCGAACTGGAAAAGCGTTCAATATACTCGCGTTCAATATACTGAACGGCGTTCATACTACGATAACCACTCGGCTGGTGCGCGTCAACGCCGCGGCGGAGTCCATCCGGAGGAGAACCATGTCCCAACCACGCATCGGCGTCGTCGGCGCCGGCGCCGTCGGCGGCTACATTGCGGGCAAGCTCGCCGCGGCGGGCTGCGACATCGTCGCGATCGACAGCTGGGTCGATCACGTCGAGCGCATACGTAACGACGGCCTTACGATCAACGAGCCCGGCGGGTCACAGACCATCCGACTGGAGGCGCTGCATTTCTCCGACGTGCAGTCGCTGATCCGTAAACCCGTGGACATCGCGTTCATCTGCACCAAGTCTTACGACACGGCGTGGGCAGCGAAGATGATCGAGCCGTATCTCGCCACCCAGGGCTTCGTCGTATCGATACAGAACAGCATCAACGAAGAGCAGATCGCGGCGGTCGTCGGCTGGGAGCGCACGCTTGGCTGCATCGCGAGCACCATCAGCGTCGTCGCCACGGCGCCGGGTCAAATCGCGCGCGTGCGCACACCCGGCGGATCGACCTATACGGTCTTTCGAGTCGGCGAAACGCACGGCCGCGTGACCCCTCGCGCAAACGGTATCGCGGAGCTTTTGTCGCTGGTCGACAGCGCGAAGGTGACGACAAACCTGTGGGGCGAGCGCTGGTCGAAGCTCGTTACCAACTCGATGCACCATGGCATCCTCGGCGCGACCGGGATCAGCGATCACGATCTCATGAAGAACACGGCGACACGGCGCCTCGCCATCCGCTGCGCTGGCGAAGCGATCCGCGTCACACAAGCTTTGGGCCATCCGCTGGAGCCGATCCTGCGCATGCCGGCCGCACTATGGCTCGCCGCATCGCGCGCTGAGCAGCCGGCGCTGCGAGAGCTCGAGGCGGGTTGGGTGAAGTGGATGGAGCGATCGAAGGAGCCGCACTACGGATCGATCGGACAGGACCTCGTCAAGGGCCGCCGCACGGAGATCGACTACGTCTGCGGCTACGTGGCGGCCAAAGGCGAGAGCGTCGGGGTGCCCGCGCCAACCCAGGCGGCGCTGTACGCTATCGTCAAGCGCGTCGAGCGCGGTGAGCTTGGGCGTGGGATGGAAAACATCGCGTCGCTGCTGGCGACGGTTGATCAGGAGTAGCGAGTGTGGGCAAACACATCGTATTCATCGGCGCCGGCGCGGTCGGCGGTTACGTGGGCGGTCACCTCTCCCGCGTCGGGGAGAACGTCACGCTCGTCGATCCGTGGCCGGAGCACGTGCGCGCGATGCGCGAAAATGGATTGCACCTCGGCGGCTCCCAGGGCGAGCACGTCGTCAAGGTGAACGCAATAGACGTCTCGGAGGTGCAGAGTTTCATTCGCAAACCGGTGGACGTGGCGGTGATCTGCACCAAGTCGTACGACACCGAATGGTCTGCAATGATGATCGGGCAATACCTTTCGCCCGAAGGCTATTGCGTCTCGATGCAGAACGGCATCAACGAGGAACGCATCGCGCGCGCAGTCGGTTGGGGCCGCACGGTCGGCTGCACGGTGAGCACGATCAGCGTGAACGCCTATCGGCCCGGACACATCAAGCGCTATCAGATGCCCAGCAGCCAGACCAATCACGCGGTGTTCCGCGTCGGCGAAGTGCACGGGTTGGTCACCGAACGCGTAACCGAGCTGGCGAATATCTTCGGCGGCGTCGACGCGGCCAAGGTCACGACGAACCTATGGGGCGAGCGCTGGACCAAGCTCGCGGCGAACACTATCACGCACGGACTCCTGGGTGCGACCGGCCTCGACAACACCCACGTCTACGTGCAGCGCGGGAAGATCCACCGGCTCGGCATCAAGCTCGGTGCCGAAGCGGTCGCGGTAGGGCGCGCGCACGGCTACGAGCTCGGGACGATCCTCGGCATCTCTCCGGACGACTGGTACGCCGCAGGCGCAAAGGAGGATGCGGCTGCCATAGGACGCGTACAAGCCGGGCTGACCGCCTGGATGGCCACGCTCCTCGAGCCTTCACATTCGTCGGTCGGTCGCGACGTACAACGCGGAAGGCGCTCCGAGATCGATTTCACCAACGGGCTCGTTGCGCAAAAAGGCGTCGAAGCCGGCGTACCCGCGCCCACGCACGCAGCGGTGACCGATCTCGTGCGGCGGATCGATCGGGGCGACCTCAAGCCCGATCCGTCGAACGTGGACCACCTGGTCGCATGAGCACGCCACCGGTCACACAAACGCTCGCACGCTTTCTGGTCAATTCGCGCGAACACGAATTTCCAGCCGAGGCGGTACACGAAGCGAAGCGTGCGTTCCTGCACTGGATCGGTTGCGCGATCGGCGGCGCGAACAACGCTGCCGTGGAACGGTCACTGGCGACGTTCAAACCCTATTCAGGTGCCGAGGCGGCAACCGTGATCGGCCGCAGCGAACGCGCCGACATCCTGCTCGCCTCGTTCCTCAATGCGATGTCGGCTGACGTGCTCGGTTTTTCGGACACGCATCTGAAGACCGTGCTGCACCCGGGCGGTGTGGTGGGTCCTGTCGTCGCCGCACTGTCCGAGCAGCACCGCGTCAGCGGCGCTCATGCCTTGCGCGCTTTTCTTGCAGGCGTCGAAGTCGCATGCCGAATCGGCGTCGGCGTGTACGACTGGCACTACGGCCGCGGCTGGCACATCACCGGCACCGTGGGCACGTTCGGCTCGGCGGGGGCGGCAGGCGTTCTGCTGGGCTTGGATGAAACGCGAATGGCATGGTCGCTCAGCATGGCTGCCACGCATGCTGCCGGCCTGCGTGAGCTTTTCGGCAGCATGGGAAAGAGCCTGCATGCAGCGCGCGCAGCCCAAAATGGGCTCTCTTCGGCTTTGCTTGCAGCGAACGAATTTACGAGCTCGACCTCGGCCATTGAAGGCAGACGAGGTTTCGCACACGTGCTCGGCAACGAGTCCGATCTGGACGCGATTACCGAGGGACTCGGGACGCGATTCGAGATCCTGTCGAACACCTACAAGCCCTTTCCTTGCGGCGTGGTCATCCACCCGGTCATCGACGGTTGCATCCAGTTGAGCGAAAAAGTGCGCGGCATCGAAGTCCGACGGGTTGGACTGCACGTGAATCCACTGGTGCTGGAGCTCTGTGGGCACCGGGATCCCAAGACGACAGCACAGGCGAAACTGAGCGTGTTCCACTCCGCGGCGGCAGGGCTCACGAAGGGTCGCGTGACCGAACAGGAGTACGGCGTAGCGGCGCTCAACGATCACGCGATAGCAACGCTCGCCACACGTTGCGAGGCGACGACGGATGCATCGATACGAGAAGACGAGGCGCGCATCCTGGTCGAGCTTTGTGACGGCCGCAAGCTCGCGCACCACGTCGTACACGCAGTCGGCAGCGAGGCACGCCCGATGTCGGACGCGGACATCGAACGCAAATTCCGTGGGCTTGCCGAGCCGGTGCTGTCCACGTCGAAGATCGATCGGCTCATCGAAGGGTGCTGGAATCTCGACAAACTCGATGACTTGGGTACGCTGGTACGTCTGGCCGCACCAAGTTGAGTCATTTCGCCGCCCCCACCCAATAGAGCCCCCTTCCCTTCCGAAAGAGGAAGAGAAGGGGGTTCGGCGCGTTTCTAATTCAAGGAGAATGTTTTGGACAAAATTACCAAAGGTCAGGCCATCCGCCGTGAAGTCCTCGGCGACGCCTACGTCGACGCAGCGGCGAAGAACACCAACGATTTCAACCGACCCTTCCAGGATCTGATCAACGAATACGTGTGGGGCACCCTGTGGGCGCGACCTGACATCGACCGCCGCACGCGCGCCATGATCAACCTCGGCATGCTCACCGCCCTGGGGCGCACCGAGGAAGTAAAGATCTACCTCAGGGCCGGCCCCAACATCGGCCTCACGCGCGACGACGTTCGCGAAGTGCTGATGCAGACGGCGATCTACTGCGGCATTCCCGCGGCCCTCGACAGCTTCCGCGCGGCGCAGGAAGTGTTCAACGAGCAGGACGCAGCGAAGTAGTGGAGCGAGCGCAACGCGCCTGAAACGCGCCGTGTTTCAGGCGTTCGCCCTAATCGCAGGTGACGTCGGGCGCTTCTACCATCTCGATGCACGTAATCCTTGCTTTCGCGGGCGAAGCCAGAGCATCCACCGACATCGACCGCCGCGATGGATGCGCCATCCCACGCGAGCGTCGCAATACCGCGTACCTCACTTCTTCTTCCGGTCGAGAAACGCGGCCACTTTTGCGCGATGCTCCGGCGTCTCTCGCAGGATCGACGTGTGGGATGAGACCATATCGAGATGCGCGGCGAGCGGCATGTTCATGCCTTGGTAGGCCGCACGCTTGTACGCCCTGACCGCTTCGAAGGGCTGAGCGGCGATCGCGCGGGCAAGCTGCTGCGTCGCTGCCATGAGCTGATCGGCCGGCACCACATTATTGACGAGGCCGATTCGCTCAGCCTCTGCGGCCCCGATTGCGCGGCCAGTCCAGAACAGTTCCAGTGCACGCGGCATGCCGATGATGCGCGGCAAGTAGTAGGTGCCGCCGTCTCCGGCGATAAGGCCGACGTTGATGTAGCTCTCTGCGAGGGTTGCGGTATCGGCCATCGTGCGCAGATCGCACATGAGCGCCATATCGAGACCCGCGCCGCGCGCGGCGCCGTTAATCGCGGCGATCGTCGGCTTGTCCATGCGCTCCATGACGAAGGCGATCTTGTGCACGTGACGCCAGAGAAAATCCTTGCGCTCGAGACTGTCGTTATTCGCGCGATCCTTCTGAGCGCTGATGTCGCCGCCGGTACAGAATGCCTTGCCGGCGCCGGTGAGGACGACCACTTTCACTTTTGGATCGGTCTCGCACTTCTCGAGGATCTCGCCCCAGCGGTTGATCATGTCCTTGGTGAAGGCGTTGTACTTCTCGGGACGGTTGAGCGTGATGGTTGCAACGCCATGATCGTCGGTGTCGAACAGGATCAGTGATTCCGTGCTCATCTATGTTCCTCTCGGTTCAAATTCTGCGAGGGCAGCGCAATGGTCAGATCCCCAACTTCGATGCGCTTCGCCCAGGGCAACTGGAACGCCCCCTTGCACTTCAGTGCGCCGCTACCGGCACGCCCGAACACGCTTTAGCCTGCTCTACGGTATAGCCGAGCAGACCCACGAGCAGCTCGACGGTGCTCTCGCCAAGCTCCGGCACGTGCGAACGCGCGTGCGTCGCGAGGCCCGGCATCTGGAAGGGCGCATTCGGCACCCAGTACTCGCCGACGCGGTCCCTCACCTTCGAAAGACCGCCGCGGGCATGCATCTGCGGGTCGCTCATCGCTTCCTGTACCGTCTGATAGCGTGTACACGGCACGCCCCCGGCAAGCAGCGTGTCCTCACAGTCCTGACCCGACCGCACCTGCGTCCATTCTTCGATCAGATTCATGAGCTCGGACCAGTGCGCTTCGCGCGTGCGCGTTTTTGCGAACCGCGGATCTGTCATCCACTCCGGGTGTCCCACCGTCTTGGCGAGCTGCTCGAAGTTCTTCTGGGAGGTGGGCGCGGCGACGATATAGCCGTCGAGTGTTTTCAGCGGCTGGTAGACACGGACCTTCTCGTCGGTCGGTGCCTGGGCTTCCTGCACTTCGTAGACGAGAAGATTCAGCATCGCGTCCATCAACGCCACGTCGATGAACTGGCCCTTGCCGGACCGTTCGCGGTCGTAGAGCGCCGTCTGCACCGCTCCGAAAGCCGACATGCCGCCGAATACGTCGGCAATGAATGTCGCGGTGTTCGCGGGCCTGCCGCCGCCCTGGTAGTCGACCTGCGCGAGATCGAACCCGCTCGACGCGTGCACGATCGGTGCATAGGCAGGCCGCTGCGATTTCGGCCCCGTCTGGCCGAACCCCGAAATGGAGCAATAGACCACTTGCGGATTGGTGCAGGAGACTGCCTTGAAGCCGACGCCAAGACGATCGGCGACCCCTGGACGCCAGTTCTCCACAATCACGTCGGACTTCTCGGCAAGCGCCATGGCCGCGTCGCGCCCGGCGGCGGTCTTGAGATCGAGGACGATGCTCTTCTTGCCGCAGTTCAGATGACCGAAGAAGCTGCTGTAGCCCTTTCTCACCGGACGCCGGCTGCGGTTGTGATCACCGACCGGAGGCTCGACCTTGATCACTTCGGCACCGAGATCTGCAAGAAGCCGCGTGCAATAAGGCCCCGAGAGCATATTCGTGAAATCCAGGACACGGATGCCGTCCAACGGCCCGCGCGAGTCAGCCGTACTCATGATTACTCCTCAATTCGGGTACCACAGCCCATCCACCACTGCGGCGCCGCACGTCCATCCTCTTACGGCAGGAGTGCGCCGAGATCGGGCTTGCGCGCCGCGACGACGTAGGGCCACAACCCTTCGCCGCCTAGCTGCGCGGCGACGCGGCCGACCCATGCCTGCCATTCGGTCTCGGTGCCGAATTCATCGCGCCATGCCCACAGGCGGCGCGTGCTCCGGTGCAGCGAGTGCTCGTGTGTGAAGCCCATCGCCGCGTGCACCTGGTGTGCGACGCCCGCGACGACCGACACTGCTTCACCGATGCGTGCTTTGGCTGCAGCGATCTCAAAACGCGCAAGCCCGGCGGAGTTCGCTTCGGCCGCCGCCTGTGCGACGGCGCTGCCTGCAGCGACCTGCGACGCCATCGCTGCGATCTGCTGCTGCACCGCCTGAAACTTTCCGATGACTCGCCCGAACTGAATCCGCTCCTTGGAGTAGGACACCGTGAGATCGAGCGCGCGCTCCATCGCGCCCGCCATCGATTGCGTGCGAAAGAGCGCCCCCCGGAAAAAAAGTTCGGCACGGTTCCAGCCGACGCCGGGCGCACCGACGTGCTCGTCGCGAACGCCGACACGATCGAGATCGATGTCATCGCGGGGCTCGCGAGCATAACTCCAGCCCTGCGTGCAGCGCTGTGGTGCCTCGATCACCACGGTGCGCGGACCCTCCTGCGCCTCGGCTATCACGACCAGTGCCCGCGCGTCGCGTCCCCACGGCACGCGCTTCAACGCACCGGTCAGCTTCCAGCCACCGCTATGCCGCTGAAGCCGCACGCTGTCGCGGCGGAGCACCGGCCCGACGCTGAGCACCCCCTCCATCGCCGGCATGTCGGCGGCGGCGAGCATGAGCTCGGCAAGCCAGGTTTCGATGAGGGGCACCGGCGCTGCGTGCTGGCCGACGAGTTTTGCTAACGCACAGAGATCGCCGGCCGCCGCGCCTGCGCCGCCGCGCGCCTCCGACACCGCGGCTGACGTGAGTCCCGTCTCTGCGAGCACCGTCCACAGCGCACGCGGCCACCCTCCGGCTTCCGACGCTTCAGCGATTTCGCGCGTGCAAAGATCGCCGAAGACTCGCCCGGCGACGTCGGTCAGCAGGTTATCGCTCATCGCAGACCGAGCCCTCGCGCGATGATGCCTCTGAGAATTTCGCGTGTCCCGCCGCGGATCGGATACGACGGACCGTAAAGCAGCGCGCGGTCGAGCATCTCGTTGAATCGATCCTCGTTGGGCAGTTGAACGCGATCTTCCTCAAGGAGGACCTGGCGCGCCGCGTCGGGGATGTCCTGATCGAACTGGTTGCCGAGGTCTTTGACGAGAGCGGCTTCGACCGCGGGCGTGATGCCCTGGTTGAGCAACCCGGCAAGCGAGAACGACATCCGATGCAACGTCCAGAGGTGCGTAACCAGGCGGCCGACTTTCTCGGCGTCGGCGCGATCAAGATCTGGTCCGGCGCTATCGAGCAGATGCACGATTACGCCGTAGGCGTTCAACCAGCGCTCCGAACCGGCACGTTCGTGCGCGAGTTCGCCGGATACCTGCATCCAACCGTTGCCGACCTGTCCAATGACGCGTGCCTCAGGGATGAACACCTCGTCGAAAACGACTTCGTTGAAATCGTGATCGCCGGCGAGGTTGTAGATCGGGCTGATCGTAATGCCCGGCCAATCGAGATCGACGATGAACTGAGTCACGCCTTCGTGGCGGTTCTTCACGTCGAACGGCGAGGTGCGCGCGAAAAGGTTCATGACGTGCGCCTTGTGCGCATAGCTCGTCCATACCTTGCGTCCACTGACCCGCCAGCCGCCCTCCACCTTGTCCGCCTTGGTTCTGATCGACGCCAGGTCCGAGCCGGAGTCCGGCTCGCTCATACCGACGCACACGTAACATTCGCCGGCAGCGATTCGCGGCAGATACGTGCGCTTCTGTTCTTCGGAACCGGACGCGAGCAGGAGAGGTCCGAACTGGCGATCGGCCAGCCAGTGCGCGCGCACCGGCGCGCCGGCGGCCAACAACTCTTCGGTGACGACGTAGCGCTCGAGTGAACTCTTCTCGTGTCCGCCGTAGCACTTCGGCCATGTCATGCCGATCCAGCCTCGCGCGGCAACCCGTTTGCTGAATTCGGCGTCGTAGCGGTCCCACCCCGACGGCTCGCGAGAATAGGAGCCCGCCTCAAGCTCGGCACGCAGGAACGCACGGACCTCGTCGCGCAAGCGTTCGAGGTGCTCTGGTTGCTCGATCTCGGCAAGACTGAACGAGGTGAACATCGATGAGCGGCTACCGGCGGGACCTTACGAGGCGTTTAGTATTCTGAACGCTGTTCGGATTTTCGGTGCGGGCGCGAGGAGTGTCAAGGCGGAAGTCCGCGGGCGGTTCGCGCGACTCTGCTGACGCGCAATAGCGAGAGGCAGAAGCGGGACGAGCATCATCCCTTGCCCTTCAGACCCGCCACTTCGATCACCTTGCGCCAGGTCGCACTCTCTTCGCGCAGGCGCGTCCAGAACTCGGCCGGAGTCGACGCGTTCACTTCGAATCCCATGTCGACGAGTCTCGAGCGCATGTCAGGAGCATCGACGACGCGCACGAGCTTCTCGTGCAGGAGCGCGACGATCGAGGGCGGGGTCGCGCGCGGCGCCAGCACGCCGTACCAGCTCGTGGGATTGATGCGATAGCCGCTCTCGACGAACGTCGGCACATCGGCGACGGCCGCAAGTCGCTTCTCGGTACCGATCGCGAGCGCTCGGATGCGCTCTGATTTCAGGTGCGGCAGCACGGCCGCGACGCCTGCGAAAGCGGATTCGACTTCGGAACCCACGAGCGCCGTGAGCGCCGGTCCGCCGCCCTTGTATGGAACGTGAACCATCGAGATACCGGCCACCTGCATGAGCAACTCCATCTGCAGGTGACTGCCGATACCGACGCCGCCGGATGCGAAGTTGAGCCTGCCTGGACGGGCTCTCGCAAGCGCAACCAGGTCTGTCACGGTCTTCGCCGGAACGCCCGGATTCACGACCAGCACGAAAGGCGCACCTGCGACCAACGACACCGGCGCAAAGTCTCTCAGCGCGTCGTACGGCGTACCAGTGAGAAAGGGTGCGATGGCGAGCGGCCCCTGAAAACCGAGCAGCAGCGTGTAGCCGTCGGGGGTGGCCTTCGCGGCGAGGTCGGTACCAATCACGCCTGCAGCACCGGCGCGCGTATCGATGACCACCGGCCGCCCGAGGGCTTCGCTCCAGCCGGGCGTGATGGCGCGCGCGAGAAGCTCGTTGGGCCCTCCGGGGGACGAGGCGACGACGAGGCGGACAGGCTTGATGGGATACGCAAACTGCGCAGCCGACGCCGCATCGACGGCGATCAGGAGACAGACCAGGTAGTGCACCAATGTTCGCATCAGCCGTCCTCCACCTCGCCTCGCCCCACACGCATGCGAGGCGATGTCTGTCGAAGAGCTAAATCACCCCTGCCTTCTGCAGAGACGAGATCTCTTGCACGCTCAACCATCCCTCGAGTGCCCGTTGCCCATCCGGCGCCTCAGGCCCCGTCGGCTTGTCGGGCACACTGCGACTGAAGCGCGGCGCGGGCGCCGGTTGTTTCACGCCATCGATATCAATGAATGTTCCGCGTGCCGCGAGGTGAGGATGCTCCGGCGCTTCCGCCATGGTCAATACCGGTGCGAAGCAGGCGTCGCTACCATTGAACAGCTGGCACCAATCGTCGCGGGTTCGACGCCTGAATTTCGCCGCAAGAACGGTCTTTGCACGCGGCCAGTTGTTTCGGTCACGCTGATCACCGAGTTCTTCAGGCGAAATCTCCATGATCTTCAGCAGCTCGGCGTAAAAGCGCCCTTCGATAGGCGCCACCGACACCCACTGGCCGTCGGAGCATTCGTAGACGTCGTAGTAATGTGCGCCGGAGTCGAGCGTGTTGCTCCCGCGCTCCAGCGAGGCGATCCCTCCGGCATGAAGTCCAAAGAAGGAAGTCATGAGCGATGCGGTGCCGTCGACGATGGCGGCATCGACCACCTGGCCCTTGCCCGACTGCCGCGCTTCGAGGATCGCCGCGAGTATGCCCATCGCGAGATAGAGCGAGCCGCCAGCGTAGTCGCCGAGCAGATTGAGCGGTGGTGTCGGTGGCCCGCCTTTGCGCCCGATTGCGTACAGCGCGCCGGTCAATGCGATGTAGTTGAGGTCGTGGCCGGCCGTGGTCGCGAGCGGACCGTCCTGGCCCCATCCCGTCATCCGACCATAGACGAGCTTCGCATTGCGCTCGATGCACACGTCGGGACCGAGGCCGAGGCGCTCGGCGACGCCGGGCCGATAGCCTTCGATCAGGGCATCCGACTTCGCCACGAGCTTCAGCACGAGGTCGACCGCGGCAGGTTGCTTGAGATCCAACGCAATCGCGCGGCGGTTCCTGAGCAGCAGATTGAAAGGTAGCGGCCGCGGACTGCCGAGTTCGACCGGCTCCTTGCGGTCGATGCGGATCACCGTGGCGCCGAGGTCTGCGAGCAGCATCGCGCACATCGGCCCGGGGCCGATGCCCGCGAGCTCGACGATCCTCACGCCTTTCAGCGGGCCCATGTGAACGCCTCCAGCCTGATCCGCCCCCGGAATGGTCCGAATTGTCTGTCCTTTTCTGTCATGCGGCGCGTCCCGTGAACAATCCCGAAGCCTGAGTGGCCACGTCTTTCATGAGCTTGCGCAGCGACGGCAGCTCACGCTCGAAGCGCTCGACCGGCGCGCCGATGAGAAGCGCCGCGGCGACGTGACCGTCCGCGTCGAACACCGGCGCCGCGAGGCCTGCCGCGCCGGGCACGGCTTCCCCGATGCTGATCGCAAGCCCGGTATTGCGGATCTTCTCGAGCTCCTTGCGCAACCCGATCCGGCTGGTAAGCGTGCGATCGGTGACCGGTTTCAGCTGCACACTTTTCACGTACTGCTCGCGCCAGCTTTCGTCGGCGTACGCGAGCAGCAGGCGTCCCGCCGCCGAGCAGTACAGCGGGCGCGGCGAACCGAGCGGCGCCATGTAGCGCACGGGCTGCGGGCTTTCGATGCCTTCGACGTAGCTGACGCAGCGCGCGTTGCGGTCGATGATCGCGAGATAGACCGACTCCTGGCTGCTGTCGACGAGCTGCTGCATGAAAGGCCGGATGAGTTTGGGAAAGCTGCGAGTCGAGAGGATGTCGGCGGCGAGCCTGAACACTGCCGGACCGAGGCGATACACCCCGCCTTCATGCGTGAGATAACCTCTCGCGACGAGCGGCCGCAACAGCGTGAGCAGGCTGCTCTTCGGCGACCCCAGATCGACCGCGAGCTTCGCGAGCGTCATACCCTCGCCGCTTTTCGAGATCGCCCCGAACAATCCGAGCACGCGCGTGAGCGAGCGCGGCGAGATATCGTCCTTGACCGGATCCCCTAGTTCGCGCGGCGATTTGCCCTTCTGAACCATGCAGCCTTTCGGTCTGTCGCGTTGACAGCGTTTCGTCCACCGTTCATTATATCGAACACCGTTCAGAAAACGCGAGCGCGCTCGCCACCGAGCCGTCTTCGGCTCCCGCCTCCATGAGCTACAGCTTGAACGACGACCCGCGCCAGATCCAGGATCTGATCCGCCGCGTCGCGAAGGAAAAAGTCGCTGCGCGCGCAGAGGCGATCGATCGCACGGCGGAATACCCCGAAGACATGTACGCGCTGCTGAAGGAGCGCGCACGAGCTGGCACACAGTTCTCGCGAAGCGCCTGCGCAGGATCGCCGCGGCGACCACTGGCGCGCAGCATGTTTCGCGCTCGTAACGGGCTTGCGTCGCAATCAGCACTTGATTAAGGAATGCACATGGAAACAGTAGGCCTCGGCTTTCACTTCGAAGACCTGCCCGTAGGCAGACAGTTCAAGACCATTGGTCGCACAGTCACCGAAGCGGACATCGTCAATTTCGTGAACTGCACCGGAATGGTCGAAGTGCTGTTCACGAATATCGAGTTCCTCAAACAGGACTCCGACATCAAGGGTCGGCTCGCGCCGGGAGCGCTCGTTTACACCTTCGCCGAAGGGCTCCTCTGCCAGTCGACGATGCAACACACGGGCTACGCATTCCTGGGGATGCAACTCGACGTGAAGAGCCCCGTCGTCGCCGGCGACACGATCCATGTCGAGTGCGAGGTCGTCGAGGCCCGACTCTCTAACAGCCGGCCGGGGCGCGGCCTCGTGCGCACCCTTAATCGTGTGGTGAAGCAGGACGGCACGTTGGCGATCGAGTACACGCCGCTGCGCATGGTCAAGTGCAGGAAGACGCACGCTTGAAAACAGGCTTTCACGTGTCGGACGAAGTGAGCTTGAGGCCAGCGTCAAAATGAGCGGTCCTCTCAGCGGCATCCGTGTGCTCGACCTCACGATCAACATCCTCGGCCCACTCGCCACGCAGATCCTTGGCGACATGGGCGCGGAGGTGATCAAGATCGAAGCGCCCGAGGGCGACCCGATGCGCCACTCTGGACTGTCGAAGCATCCGGGCATGGCTTCGCTCTTCATGAACTCCAACCGCAATAAGAAGAGCGTAGTGCTAGATCTGAAGAAGCGCGGACCGCTTGAAGCGCTGATGCGTATGGTCGACACGTCCGACGTACTCGTGCACAGCATGCGACCGCAGACCGCTGCTCGGCTCGGCGTCGCGTACGAGGCGCTGTCGGCTCGCAATCCGCGGCTCGTTTATGCCTACGGGCCCGGCTATCGTCCTGATGGACCGAACCGTGATCGCCCCGCATTCGACGACGTGATTCAGGGCGAGAGCGGGATCGCGTCGATGATCGGCCGCGCCACCGGCGGTGGCGAGCCGCGCTACATTCCCATGGTCATGGCCGACAAGTTCTGCGGTCATGCACTCGCCTCTGCTATCGGTATGGCGCTCTACGCACGGGAGCGCACCGGCAGCGGCCAGGAAGTCGTGGTGCCTATGTTCGAAACCATGCTCGCGTTCAACCTCGTCGAACACCTGTGGACCAACTTCTTCGAAGGCGATCGCGAAGATCTCGGCTACGCACGGATCTTTTCGCCTCAACGGCGGCCGTATGCGACGCGCGATGGGCATATCTGCATGCTCGCAGTGAGCGACGATCAGTGGCGACGCGTGTTCCAAGTGATCGGTAGGTCGGAACTCGCCGACGACGAGCGTTTCGCGAAGCTCGAGGCGCGAACGCGCCACATCAACGCGCTCTACGAGATCCTCGCCGCGGAGCTCGAGACGAAAACCACCGCCGAGTGGCAGACGCTACTCGACAACGCCGACCTGCCGAACGGCAGAGTAAACGAACTCGCGGGAATGGCCGACGATCCGTACCTCACCGCAACCGGGTTCTTTCGGCACTACGAGCACCGCTCTGAGGGCCCGATGGTCACCACGGCCGTCCCGGTTCATTTCGGCGCGACGCCGGCGAGCATCCGGCTCGATCCGCCGATGCTGGGCGAGCACACGGCGTCGGTTCTGCGCGAATGCGGCTACAGCGACGCCGAGATCGTTGCGCTTGGATAAGAAGGAGCTTCCCATGAAAGGTCTCAGCGGCAAGGTCGCCGTGGTCACCGGCAGCGCGAGCGGCATCGGGCGCGCGATCGCCAATCGCCTGGCGGCGGAAGGCTGCATCGTCGGCGTATTCGATCTCAACGCGGCCGGCGCGGAGGCGACCGCCGCGGCGATTGCCTCCGCGGGCGGCGATGCTCAAGCGCACGCGGTCGACATTAGCGATCTCGCTTCGGTCCAGGCGGCAGTCAAGGCGTTCGAAGCGAGCGCCGGGGCCGTGGACGTGCTGGTGAACAACGCCGGCTGGGACAAGGCGGCGCCTTTCCTCGCGTCATCGCCGGAGCTCTGGAGAAAACTGATCGACATCAACCTTTATGGCCCGATCAATATGCACTATGCAGTGCTGCCGGGCATGGTGCAGAGAAAGCGGGGGCGTGTGGTGAACATCGCGTCCGACGCGGGCCGCGTCGGCTCCTCGGGGGAATCGGTCTATTCCGCGTGCAAAGGCGGGATCATCGCGTTCACCAAGACCCTCGCTCGAGAGCACGCGCGTCACAACATTCAGTTGAACGCCGTGTGTCCCGGGCCGACCGATACGCCGCTTCTGCGATCGTTCGCTGCGGACGGCGAGGGGGGCGCAAAGCTGATCGAGGGGCTCACGCGGGCGATTCCGATGAAGCGCCTGGGGCAGCCGGATGACTATCCGGGTATCGTGGCTTTCCTCGCGAGCGACGATGCCGCATTCATAACCGGACAGACCATAAGCGTGTCCGGCGGCCTCACGATGAACTAAGGAAACGATATGGCCTACGAAGACATCCTGCTGGATAAGAAAGATGGCATCGCGCGCATCACCATCGACCGTCCGAAGGTAATGAACGCTTTTCGCGGCAAGACGTGCGAAGAACTCATCGACGCCTTCGGCGATGCCGGCTGGGACAAATCGATCGGCGTGATCGTCCTCGGCGGCGCTGGCGATCGCGCGTTCTGCACCGGGGGAGACCAGTCGGCGCACGACGGCAGTTACGACGGACGAGGCACGATCGGCATGCCGATCGAGCAGCTCCACGGCGTCATGCGTGAAATCCCCAAGCCCGTCATTGCGCGCGTGCAGGGCTACGCGATCGGCGGTGGCAACGTGCTCGCGACGCTGTGCGACCTTACGATCGCCTCGGAGAAGGCAATCTTCGGCCAGGTTGGGCCGAAAGTCGGTTCCGTCGATCCGGGGTGGGGTACCGCCTATCTAGCGGGAATCGTGGGTGAAAAACGTGCGAGGGAGATCTGGTATCTCTGCCGACGCTACACTGCCGAGCAGGCGCTCCAGATGGGTCTGTGCAACGCCGTTGTTCCTCACGATCAGCTCGACGCCGAAATCGACAAGTGGTGCTCCGAGATCCTCGACAAGAGCCCCACCGCTCTTGCAATCGCCAAAGCTTCATTCAACGCTGCGACCGAATCGATACGCGGCATCGGGAGCCTCGGATTCCAGGCGCTGAACCTCTACTACCAGACCGAAGAATCGAAAGAAGGCGTAAACGCCTTCCTCGATAAGCGTAAGCCCGAATTCCGCAAGAAGGTAAAGTGACGCAGCGCTGATGCGTCATACCGCTGGTATCCGGCCGTACGACGGCGATAAGTCATTCACTGGATGAGAGCACTCGAGTGATGCGAGCAGTACTCTGCAATGCCTACGGGCAGCCGAAAGATCTCGTGATCGAAGACATCGCGTCCCCGGTTCCGCGCGAAGGCGAAGTGCTGGTGACCATCAAAGCCGCGGGCGTCAATTTCCCGGACGTGCTGATGATCCAGAACAGGTATCAGCATCGTCAGACGCTGCCGTTCACGCCGGGGTACGAGATCGCAGGCGTCGTGAAGGCCGTTGGCCCCGGAGTGAGCGAAATTGCAGTCGGCGATGCCGGAGTCGCCATGCTGCGCTCCGGCGCGTTTGCGGAAGAAGCGATCGTTTCCGCCGATCGGTTCTGGCGCGTTCCCAGCGACGTCGATTTCGTCGACGCAGCGGCTTTCCCGCTCGCCTACGGCACGAGCTATCACGCGCTGAAGGATCGCGGCTCATTGCAGCCTGGCGAGACGCTGCTGGTGCTCGGCGCTGCCGGCGGTGTAGGTCTCGCCGGCGTTCAACTCGGCAAGCTCATGGGCGCGAAAGTCATCGCGTGCGCGTCTTCGGACGAAAAGCTCCAGACGTGCAGACGCGCGGGCGCCGACGTGCTCATCAACTACCGCACACAAGATTTCCGCGAGGCGGTGAAATCAGCCACCGGCAATAGAGGCGTGGACGTGGTACTCGATCCGGTAAGCGGACCGTATGCGGAAGCCGCCGTGCGTTCGATGGCGTGGTACGGCCGCTATCTCGTCGTAGGTTTCACGAGCGGCGAGATCCCGCGCATCCCGATGAACCTGCCGCTGCTAAAAGGGTGTTCGCTCGTGGGTGTTGCATGGGACACCTACTCTCGACGCAATCCCGAAGGCGGCCGCCGCAACATAGGCGAGTTGGTCGAGTGGATACGCAGCGGTAAGCTCAAACCTGCGGTCACCGCGCGTTATTCTCTGGACGATGCCGCAAAAGCGCTTGATGACGTAATGGAGCGCAGGGCGCAGGGGAAAGTCGTGATCGTAATCTGACCGATCGTCGCTGGCGACGTGGGGGAAGGAAGAGCGTACAAGGAGGAACTCCGTGATTTCCCTCCCCGGCGCCCGCCGACGCGGCACGGAGTGACACAGGCGGGTCCTATTCTCCCGGGATGCACCATACGCGCTTCGCGTGCGCCTGGGTCGCGACGTCGAAGTGGATGCCATTGGGGTCGCGATACTTGCGCTCTTCCTGCGGACCGCCGCCGATGCCTTTGATCTGCCCGTGGTACACGGCCCCGCTCCCCTCCACCTGCGCAGCGCCCTTCTCCATGTCGTCGACGAGAAAGCCGATGTGGTGCAGGCCTCTACGGCCTTCGGCGTTCACGTTCTGCGAGTGGATGATGGCGAGGCTCATGATGCCGTCCGACAACATGATCGCGACATCGGACTGCCGCACCCGCTTAAGATCAAAAGACTTCTCGTAGAACGCGGCTGTCTTCTCCATGTCGTCGACGGTGATCGCGATGTGACGCAGCTTGGCCATATTGCCTCCTCCGGGCTAAACGGTTAATCGTTTTGCGCGAACTCCGTGTTCGGCGCAACCTCAAGCATAGACCAACAACGACCGTGCTAGTGCAGCGCGAGGCACGGCTTGCCGGTTCGGTGCACCGCGGGCAACGCTTTTACTTCTCCTGCAAGGCCGCTCTTACGAGGGGAGCCCACCGAGCGATCTCTGTACGGACAAAATCGGAGGCATGCTTCGGGCTTGAGCGTCGAATGGGCTCGACGCCGAGTTCTACAAGTTCCTTGGCAAAGCTATCGTCTGCCATCACGGTCGCAAAGGCCTTGTGCAGTCGGTCGACAACGGGTGCAGGCGTGCCAGCGGGTGCGAGGACGATATTGAACGTGTAGACCGCGACCCCCGGAACGCCAGCTTCAGCCGAAGTCGGTATGTCCGGAGCTGCTGGAGTGCGCTCGTCGTTGAATATTGCGAGGATGCGCACGCGGTTATTCCGGTGATGCGGCAGCGCCGCGCTGACCGTTGAAATCACCACCGGCAGATGGCCTCCGATCACATCCTGAAGACTGAGCCCAGAGCTCTTGTAAGGCACGTGAACGATGTTCAGCCCGCCGGCCTTCTGTTTGAACAATTCCCCGCCGAGGTGATTGATGCCACCGATGCCCGTGGAACCGTACGCGAATTGTCCGGGCCTCGCTTTGGCAAGCGCAACGAACTCGCGTACGTTCTTCGCAGGTATGCTCGGGTGGATGACCAGTGATTGGGATACCGTGCCGATTGCCGTGATGCCGGCGAAGTCCTTGACGGCGTCGTAAGGGATCTTCGGCATCGCCGTCGGGTTGATCGCATGCGACGATGACGTAGCGAGCAGGAGCGTGTAGCCATCGGGTTTGGCTCGGGCCACCTCGGCGCTACCTATCGTGCCGCCGGCTCCGGATCGATTGTCGACGATCAACTGTTGCCCGAGAGGACCTGCGATCCGCGCGCTCAGGCGGCGTCCGACGATGTCCGTGTTCCCGCCGGGTGCAAACGCAATCACCAAGCGGACCGGCCGCTCAGGGAATTCCTGAGCCGAAGCGGGTATGGACGTAGCGACTCCGATGCAATTACAGACCACGCCCAACGCGACCCCGATGCGAACCGTCCAGTCGTGCTTCATCAACTCCTCCATGTGTTGTTCTATGCCAGTAAGTTCAGCGGTGCGCCACCCATGAAAAGACGATGGCTGGGCAATGACTTCACCGTTACGCTCGCGCCACGGTATCCCTAGCCCTGCGAGTAGTCAATCGCATCACGTTCGCTGTGTTGCAAGTAAATGACCCGTCCGGTTCTATGCTGAGTCTACCGAGGGGATAGTCAAGCATGAAGCCGACAGAGATGCTCCAAGGGATTCGGTAGATGAGATTCAAAAGCGAAGCGCTTAGCGCTTTCGAGGTTACGCCACCCTATTCAGGAAATATCCAAGTTATCCCCCCCGCTCCATGTACAGTGCTCGCTTCCGGGGGAGGATCCGATCTGCGCTCGAATCGAAGACGACGTGCAATAAAACAAAGTACCGCACCGCCAAGCAAGTCAATGATCACTCGCACCAATGACCTCATGTACGCTTCGTACCCGATCAAGCGCCGACCGAAGGCGCTTCCTCAGCGGAATCCCGAGTCGTCCACTAATTGCGGGTCAAAGCGCGACAGGGACCGCCTTGAAGACCGTCCCACTTGGCATTGCACGCTTCAGACCGCTGTTACGGCTATCTTGTGCTGAGTGAGCGGTACGGCCGGCTTTTCGATGCCGTACAGGCGCGCGCAGTTGTCCCATAGAATCTTGCGGCGCTGCTCGTCGTTAAGCGGCAAGCCAAGGAATTGTTCGATCGCCTGCGGAAACGCACCATCGGAGTGCGGGTAGTCGCTCGATACCACGAAGTATTCGGCGCCCATCTTGTTCACTACGTCGACGGCCGGCTCTTCGTCGACGTCCAGCGCGATGTAGCACTGACGCTTGAAGTATTCGCTCGGATTAGCCTTCAACTGATACTCGCAGCCGTCGCCGTACTTTTCCCAATGATCGTCGAGCCGCCAGAGCCACCAGTGCAACCAGCCCGCTGTGCCTTCCAGGAACGCACAACGCAGTTTGGGGTGACGATCGAGCACGCCGCCGGTCGTCATGCTGGCGACCGCACCCATGAGTTCGGTGGGATTTCGGATTGCGTGGGCAATCGGATGGAAATTGCGATGGCCGACGTAGCGCCGCCCCATGTCGTCTCGCAGCGAACTGTTACCGGTGGGATGGAATCCGATCGGTACATCGAGTCGCTCCAGTTCGTTCCATAGCGGTTCGCACGCGTCGTCGTGCAGGTGCTGGCCGTTGATCGGATTAGGTGACCCGATGACTGCCACGGCACCCATTTGCGTCACGCAGCGACGTGCCTCCTCGACGGCCATGCTTACGTCGTGCAGGGAGATTTGTGCTGCAAACTTCAGTCGTTGCGGATCCTTCTTGCAGTAGTCGTAGGCCCAGTTGTTGTAGGCGCGTGCCAGGGCTGCCGCGTAGTCGGGAGCGAGGTCGTCGTGACAAAGTATCTGCCGTCCGCGGGTGCCGTACATTACGGCGACATCGATGCCCTCGATGTCCATCGCGGTCAATGTCGACTCAGCATCGAACCCTTGAGCGCGGGCCACGTTGAAGTGGGGATGCCTGGCGCGCGAACGACGCTTCAGTTCGCGACTCGACGCGGCGGCGCCTTGGGATTTGGCAAATGCCGGAATCGCGAGGCCTTGCACCTCCATGCCCTTGATGGAATCGGCATGACCTTTGTCCTTTTCGTCCTGGGAGAGCGGCTTGTGTTCCGAACCGAAGAATTTCGGCGGATTGGCCCGGTGCGGGCCTTCGAGATAGCGCTCCCATAGATCGCCGGGTTCCATCATGTGAAGATCACTGTCGATAATCAAATAACCGTCTCTTGCCATGCTTGTCTCCTTCGGGGGTGGATAAGGGTGCTGGCGAATTACGAGGGGACGCGTTCGCGGGCTCCTCCGTGAATGCGTTTGAAGGCTGTGCCCAACGTCTGGATGCTGCGGGGCGGCCGCATGCTGCAAGTGACTACGACGATTACGACCGGGAAATCTTGCGCTTCGCGGTCGGGAATGGTCAAGTCGAATCAACATACGGCCGCAATGTGGAATGATGACTTTGGCGCGGTTCGGAATACGGCGATGGGAGCGACGACGCCGTGATTTCGAAAATCGCGGTAGAACAGAGCGTGCTTCGACGGACGGATTCGGTTGGCATCATTCCACTTTAAGTCCGGCAATCTTGATGATATGCGCATGCTTGTCGATCTCTTCTCGAATGAAGGCGGCGAACTCGCTTGGCGTCATAGGGTCCGGCTCGAATCCCATTTCCATGAGGCGCTTCGTAAAGGAGGGATTGTTCATGGCATTGCCGATCTCTTGACTGAGCTTGTCGACGATCGCCCTAGGCGTGCCCTTGGGCGCGAGCAAGCCGTTCCAGGAGCGCATCGAGAAGCCGGACAGGCCGGACTCGGCGAGCGTCGGCAACTCGGGCATCGCGCGAGTACGTTTGGGCGTCGACACCGCGATCGGCACGATCTTGCCCGTCTTGTACATGGCGTACGACGTGGAGAACGTCGCAAACATGAGGGGAATTTGTCCCGAGACGAGGTCGATCATCGCCGGGCCTGCGCCCTTGTAACCCACGTGCACGAGTTTCGTATGCGCCATGTGATTGAATAGCTCACCCGTAAGGTGAGCGCCCGATCCGACACCGGGCGAGCCGAAATTCAATTTCCCAGGATTTGCGCGCGCGTACGCCAGGAAGTCGCGTACGGTTCGAGCCGGTACGCCGGGATGGAGGAACAAAAAGTAGGCCTGGGATGCAAACAGGGAGATGGGATCGAAACTGCGCACCGGGTCGTACGGCAGCTTGGCACGCAAGTTCGGATTCGTCGCAAGGGTAGTGATCGTGCCGAGCAGAAGCGAGTAGCCGTCGGGGACGGCCTTGGCAGCGATGCCGGCTCCTATGGTGGTCGAGGCGCCACCGCGGTTGTCCACGATGAACTGCTGTCCCAATTGCTCGCCGAGTCGACCCGCCACGGCACGACCCATCACATCAGATCCTCCCCCGGGCGGGTAGGGAACGATCATCCGCACAGGCTTGTTCGGATAGGTCGATGTGTCGGCATCCGCGGCATCTGCTGCCGGTATGGCAAGAAGCGCGACGAGGGCAACCGCGCAGCACACAGCAGATTGCGAGCGCTGCCGCCGTTCGATGGGCGTGCAAACCTCCATGGTGGCTCCTCCGGCTAGCCAAGCCGATGGCTTGGTCGAGGGTCATTGTTCGGCAACTGCCACTACGACGTCAAGAACTACAGCTGACGAGGTGCTTCCACAGGGACGAAGAAGTTGCACGCAAAGATTGGCTTCGCGTCGCTCATCAACACTGACCTGCTCTCCCGCAATCACGGCGAGTGAAAAACAATACGCTGAACCGGATCACGTCGACGATGAGCGATCGCACCATTGGTCCGGCCCCATGCGCGCACCATGCCATACGCATTCGTCGATCGCAGGCGCGTGCTCGGTAAAACGCACAGGTCGTCAATCTTTACGAACCACACCCGTGCCTGCAGGACCGCCCCGTCACTCCGGCTTCACGCCCGCGAGCTTGATGAGCTGCGCGCTCTGCGCGACTTCGGTGCGAATCAGAGCGGCGAAGTCTGCGGGCGTCGTGTGAGCCGGCTCCAATCCCTGCTTCTCGAACGCGCGCTGCGTTTCCGGTGAATCGAGCACCTTGCCGACTGCAGTATTGATTTGTCCTACGATGGGCGCCGGCAGTTTCCCGGGCGCGAGCAAACCATACCAGCCTTCACGGGCGTAGCCCTTCAAGCCGGATTCGTCGAGCGTGGGGACGGCCGGAAGCACACCTACACGCCGGGCGCTCGTCACCGCAACGGCACGCAGTTTCCCATTGCCGAGCAGCGGCAACGCTGCCGGTACGCTCGGGAATCCCATCAGAATGTCGCCGTTCACCACGGAAACCGTCGCATCCGATATGAGCTTGAACGGCACATGTCCGAGGTCGGCCTTCGCCATAAAGCCGAAGAGCGCACCGGCGAGATGCGCCTGGCTCCCCACCCCGGAGGATGCAAAGCTCACCTGACCAGGCTTCGACTTTGCGAGCTGGGCGAGCCCAAGCGCGTTCTTGGCAGGCAAGGCGGGGTGCACCACCAGTACGAACGCGGGCCCTCGGACGACGCGCGTGATCGGTGCCAGGTCTCGCTGCAGGTCGTAGTTCAACTTGCGCAATGCGGGCTGTGCGCTGTCGGCGGCTGCCATCATGAGCAGCGTGTAGCCATCCGGGGCCGACGTGGCCACGCGTTCTGCGGCAATGGTCGCAGCCGCCCCGGTGCGGTTCTCGACAATCACCGACTGACCCAGCAGATCGGCGAGCTTTTGTGCCACGATGCGGGACGTGATGTCCGTACCGCCACCCGGCGCATAACCGACGACGATACGAACGGGCTTACTGGGATAGGACTGCGCCGAGACACCCGCTGCCCAGCCCGTCCACATGGCAAGCCCGGCAACGCAAGCGGTACGTGCCGCACTGCTTCGATTCATTGTTCTCCTCTCTGGAGCAGGCGCAGGGCAACAGTAGATGATCGCTGAACCGATTCAGGTTGTGACCTTCAGATAGCTCGATTTACCGCCGTCGGCATTGATCGTGGTGCCTGTCATCATGCTCGAATCGTTGGAAGCGAGAAACAAGGCCAGTGCCGCGATTTGTTCCGGTTCAGAAACGGAAAACGGGTACAACTGAATCAGTTGATCGTAGGAGCGCTGCGCAGGCGTCTTCGCTGCATTGGGGTCCAGCCAGCGCTTCAACTGACGCTCGCTGCGAACCAGGCCGGGCGCAATCGCATTCGCGCGAATGTTGTACTGCGAATACTGCGCCGCCAGCGTCCGGGTGAAAGCGACAATCCCACCCTTGGACGCGGCGTAGGCGGGCTTGCCTGATCCGACCATGCCGAGCGAGGACGCGAAATTGACGATTGAGCCGCCTCCTGCCCGAATCATGTGCGGAATGCCGTACTTGCAGGCGAGAAAGGGGTGAAGCAGATTCAGTGCGATCGTCTTGTGCCAAATGGCGAGATCCATTTCATGCACCGGATGGTCTTCCTGGGTCGATCCGCCGGCGCAATTGACCAGAACGTCGAGCCTGTCGAATCGGCCGACCGTCTTCTCGACCGCACTTGCCATTTGCTCCGGGTCGGTCACATCCGTCTTGATGAAGCATGCCTCGCCACCTTGCGTGCGCACTGCTTCCTCGGTCTTCGCGCCAGTCTCAGCGCTCAGTTCGATCACCGCGACTCGTGCCCCTTCGCGCGAGAACAGTAGCGATGCAGCTTTCGCGATACCCGCGCCCGCACCGGTGATGAACGCTACCTTGCCATCGAGCTTACCCATCATCTGTTCCTTCGAGGAGGGCGAACGGCTCAGTCGGCCGTTATCCCGGTTTCCTTGACGATCGGCCGCCATTTTGCCAGTTCGTCCTTGACGAACTGGGCCGCGCGCTGCGGATTGGAATCGAGCACAGGATCGAAGCCGGCACTCAGCAGATCCTTTTGAAACGTCTCGTCCATCACCAGTTTCTGGATCACCAGATGGAGTTGATCAACAACACGCTTCGGCGTCGCAGCGGGAGCACTCAACAGCACGCACGAGTACGCCACCACTCCGGAAATTCCGTAATCGGCAAACGTGGGAATCTCTGGAGCAACCTGCGATCGTTGTTCACTGAAGGCCGCCAGCGCCCTCACCTTTCCGGCACGATGGTGCGGCATGGCCGTGCCCAGTGCCATCAGCATAATGGGGATCTGCCCCCCAATGATGTCGTTCAACCCGGCCCCTGAGCCCTTGTAAGGAACGTGAACAATATCGAGACCGCCGGCCTTCAACTTGAAAAGTTCGCCGGCAAGATGAATGATGCCGCCCTGGCCCGTCGACCCATAGGAATACTTCCCCGGTAGCGCACGGACTCGCTTGATCAGCTCCGGCAGCGTGGTCGCGACCGTAGGATGCACGGTTACGGAAGTCGTGCTCGTTCCCAGCAGAATAACGTGCGAGAGATCCCGAAGTGGATCGTAGGGGATGCTCTTCATCGTCAAGGGATTCAAGATATGCGTCGACACTGTGCCGAGAATGAGCGTGTAGCCGTCCGGCTTGGCGCGAGCGACTTCGTTGGTCGCGATGGTGCCCGCGGCACCCGTCCGGTTCTCGATAACGATTGATTGACCGAGCATGGGCGTGAGCCGGGCGCCGAGCTTGCGCGCGATCATGTCAGTGGACGCACCTGGCGCGAACGGTATCAGCAGACGGATAGGACGCTCGGGGTATCGTTCCTGGGCCAGAGCAGGCAACGCCCAGCCGGCGACGAGCAAGAGCACCGCGGTGCCAGCCGCAAGTGCGAATCGAATCTCTCGGATCATTACCCCTCCGCAATGACCACATGGTGGATGCGCGGCTCGTACCCGCAACCCAATGCTACTCACCGCCGACGGTGCGCCGGCAATGGTTACGATATCGAATCGTCTGTGCGTACCGAACACAACTTTACGCAGTGTCGCGCATTGCCTGGACAACACGCAAGGGGATGGCCGAGCACCCGGATCGCAAACCAACGGCGGCAGATGTCCATAAAATGGAATTTCGTACGAGCGCTGTCCACGATTGAAGTACGCAAAGGTCAGCATGATGGCCGCCGCGACCGCGATAGCGAAGCGAATCACACGTCACTCGCCGCAGACGGTGGCCGCGATCATTACTGCAGTCACCAGCGGACTGAACATGAGGCTCTCCGAAGGCCTTCTGAGCGAATCATTGCAGTCCGAGAAGAAGGTACTGACATGCGACCTGAACCATGCGTTCGATGCGTTGATTCATGGAGGTTCAGCACCCCACGAACTATCTGAACCTGCGATAGGTCGCGAGCAGCCAGCACATCCGCGCTACTGACCCAATGTCGGAATAACCGTTGGTCTGTTGGTTCGTGTCGCTGATTTAAGAGGCGCACCAGAAGTACGGTGGCGCGGCTTATCAGAAAAGTGATCCGAAATCGATACGCTGGGGTGGCTCGGGCGAGCCGCGATGAGCGGTAGCTACTTGATTCTTTGGTAGGCCGTGCTGGGCTCGAGCCAGCGACCAACGGATTAAAAGGCAATAATTTAGTTATAACCCTTCGTTAATTCAACAGTTTGCGTCGCCTGCTGACCCTGGTACGCAGCCTAGTGAAGCCCATCGAAGCCCACCCCCGCGGAAAAGTGATACGAAAACGATACGCCCGAAAGAGCCGACTCAACGTGCATCCACCGCCGCAGTCTTCGCTTCCTTCCACGGCCTAATTTTCGCCCGTGTATTCGCAAGCGCACCCTCGCGACCTCGGTATCGTAGTCGGCCCGCAGACG